>Ga0207427_100050_pt1 | contig 227233 bp, 222 predicted proteins | sample AraplaCL_Cvi_mMS_FD_184268 | JGI IMG/M metagenome (GOLD analysis project Ga0207427, IMG submission 184268) | Arabidopsis root microbial communities from the University of North Carolina, USA - plate scrape CL_Cvi_mMS (SPAdes) (version 2) | ecosystem: Host-associated > Plants > Roots >... | reverse complement strand
GCTACAGGCGCAGTCCCTGTCGGCAGAACGTGTCGCTGGTCGGGGCAGAGGGATTCGAACCCCCGACTTTTGCGTCCCAAACGCAACGCTCTACCAGACTGAGCTATACCCCGCTTTCGAATCCCCGATCATGTGGCCACCGGAGCCTTGAAATGTTACGGGTGACGCCTCGCTCAGTCAATCCGTGTCGAAGCACACCACTGTTTCTGAATCATCGTTTTCGTGGAAGAAAACATCCCTCTTCCGTGAAAACAAAACGGGGTGCAAGCACCCCGCCTCGCTGCATAAAAATGGTGCGCCCGGAGAGATTCGAACTCCCGACCACCTAGTTCGTAGCCAGGTACTCTATCCAACTGAGCTACGGGCGCACTGAAAAAACTTTTCACTTCGCCGCTGCGATGTCTGGGCATCGAGGCGGTGAAGCAAGAAGCGGAATTATTCAGACTCCGCCCCCGTGCGTCAACCCTTTTCTTGAAAAATATTCTCGGCGATTGACCACGCAGCAAAAATCCCGCACGGGATATGACATGCCGACCACGTGCAAGACATGCGACTTATGCGACGACATCACCGACGCAAATGAAAAGGGCGGCCAGTGGCCGCCCTTTATCAAACTACTTCATGGCGCAACCGCTACGGCCGTCCAAACCCAGATCAGCTTTCCAGACCAGTGCGACTCTGCGGCGCCGGATCGCCCACCTTGCCTACGGTCGAACCCGTATCGCCCCTTGGCGGTGGCGGCGGTGGTGTCGCCCCGGTTGGTGCGTTCTTGGTCCAGTCAGCCGGTGGTCCGGGCTCACGCCCGGCCATGATGTCGTCGATCTGGTGCGCGTCGATGGTCTCGTACTGCAACAGCGCTTCGGCCATCGCGTGCAGCTTGTCGAGATTCGCCGTCAGCAGCTCCTTGCTGCGCGCGTAGGCACGGTCGAGGATGCCGCGCACCACTTCGTCGATCTTGCTGGCGGTCTCGTTGGAAATGCTCTTGTGCTGGGTCACCGAACGACCGAGGAATACCTCGTCCTCGTCCTCACCGTAGGTAATCGGGCCGAGCTCGTCGGACAGGCCCCACTTGGTCGCCATGTTGCGCGCCATCTTGGTGGCCCGCTCGATGTCGTTGGACGCGCCGGTGGTGACCTTGTCGGCACCGAAAATCAGCTCCTCGGCCACGCGGCCGCCATACAGCGAGCACAGCTGCGACTGGATCGCCACACGGTTGATGCTGTACTTGTCACCTTCGGGCAGATACATGGTGACGCCAAGCGCACGCCCCCGCGGAATGATCGTCACCTTGTAGACCGGGTCATGCTCGGGCACCAGCCGACCCACGATGGCATGACCAGCCTCGTGATAGGCAGTGAGTTTCTTCTCGTCCTCGCTCATCGCCATTGAGCGACGCTCGGTACCCATCAGGATCTTGTCGCGCGCCTTGTCAAGGTGATTCATGCGCACTTCGCGAGCGTTCTCGCGCGCGGCGAACAGCGCAGCCTCGTTGACCAGGTTGGCCAGGTCGGCGCCGGAGAAGCCCGGCGTACCACGCGCAATCGTCATGGCATTGACGTCGCTCGCGGTGGGCACCTTGCGCATGTGCACCTTGAGAATCTGCTCGCGGCCGCGCACGTCGGGCAGGCCAACCACGACCTGGCGATCGAAGCGGCCCGGGCGCAGCAGTGCCGGATCCAGCACGTCGGGTCGGTTCGTCGCGGCGATCACGATGATGCCTTCGGTACCCTCGAAGCCATCCATCTCGACCAGCAACTGGTTGAGCGTCTGCTCGCGTTCGTCATGACCGCCACCGAGGCCCGCACCGCGATGACGACCGACCGCGTCGATCTCGTCGATGAAGATGATGCACGGCGCGTGCTTCTTGGCCTGCTCGAACATGTCGCGCACGCGGCTGGCACCGACGCCGACGAACATCTCGACGAAGTCGGAACCGGAGATCGCGAAGAACGGCACCTTGGCCTCGCCGGCAATCGCCTTGGCCAGCAGGGTTTTGCCGGTACCGGGCGGGCCCACCATCAGCACGCCGCGCGGAATCTTGCCGCCGAGCTTCTGGAAGCGGCCCGGATCACGCAGGAACTCGACCAGTTCGCCGACCTCCTCCTTCGCCTCGTCGCAACCGGCGACGTCGCTGAAGTTGACCTTGATCTGGTCCTCGCCCTGCAGTTTGGCGCGCGAACGGCCGAAGCTCATGGCGCCACGACCACCGCCGCCGGACTGCATCTGGCGCATGAACCAGATGAACACGCCGACGATCAGCAGCACAGGCAACCAACTGACCAGCAAGCCGATCAACGAGAAGCCTTCGGATGGGTCCTGACGGACTTCGACGCCCTTGTCCTGCATCTGCTTGACCACCGCATTGGTGGAGAAGCCGAGCATCGGGGCCACCGTGCGGAACGCGCTGCCATCTTTCAGCTTGCCGCTGATGGTGGCGGGCTGATCGGCGCTGATCGTGGCGTTGGCAACGTTGCCGTTGTCCACACTCTGCACAAACGAGCTGTAAGCCAGGTCCGAGGAAGCCGCGCCACGCGGGTTGAAGCTCTGGAACACGGTAAACAGCACCACCGCGATGATCACCCAGAGCAACACATTTTTCGCTGTTTCATTCATGCACGGTTCTCGCCCGGTGACACGGCGGAAGGCTTGCGCCCCACCGCCAGTGCGTACACCTCACGCGAACGTGCGCGTGAGGCCTTAGGTTTACGCATGGTTACGCGGGTGAACTCCGCGCGCAAGCTGCGCAAGTATTCGTCGAAGCCAACTCCCTGAAACAACTTGATCAGGAACGAGCCGCCCGGCTTGAGCCACTGCCGACTGAAATCCAACGCCAGGTCGGCCAGCGCCATCGCACGGATCTGGTCCGCCAGCGCCACACCACTCATATTGGGGGCCAGATCGCACAGTACAAGATCCAGCTTGTGCCCCTCCAGCCGGGCCTCCAGCTCGCGCAGCACGGACTCTTCGCGGAAGTCCCCCTGCAGGAAGTCCACCCCGGCAATACTCTGCATCGGCAGGATGTCCAGCGCGAACACCTTGCCGGTATCGCCCAGACGATTGCGCACCAGTTGCGACCAGCTGCCCGGCGCGGCGCCCAGATCGACCACATTGATGCCCGGCTTGAGCAGGCGATCGCGCTCGATCAGCTCCTCCAGCTTGTAGACCGCACGCGAACGCAAGCCCTCGGCCTGGGCTTTCTTCACATATTCGTCGTTGAAATGTTCGCGCAGCCAGACTGCGCTGCTTTTGCTGCGGGCCATGTCGTTGGGGTCGCCGATTGGGGAACGGGATGCCGCATGATACCCTTTGCCGTTCACTGACCGCGAATCGAGCACCACCGCATGGCCCTTTCCTCCTCGCAGATCCGTTACCTGCGCAGCCTCGCCCACGACCTGAGCCCGGTCATCCTGCTTGGCAACAAGGGGGCAACCGAAGCTGTGGTCAAGGAACTGAACCTGGCGCTGGACATCCACGAACTGGTCAAGGTAAAGCTGTCCGGTGGCGACAAGGACGAGCGGCAGGCGCAGATCGACGTGCTTGCCGGCGGCACCCAGGCCGAGAAAATCCACCAGATCGGCCATGTGGTCGTGCTGTTTCGCCGCAACGCCGACGAACCGAAAATCGCCCTGCCGCGCTAGGCACACTCCATGGACTTGTCGCTCGACCGTCCCGAAGGCTATCTGTTCGTGCGTCGCGTCGGCGCAGGCAGCATCACCCTGATCGACCGCGAACTCGCCAGCAGCTTCCTGCTGGCGCCGGATCGGGTGATCGAGAACTGGCCGGTCGATGCTGTCGGCACGCTGGAGGCCAGCCACGTCGGTGCCCTGCTGGCGCTGCAGCCAGAACTGGTGATCCTGGGTACCGGCGAACGCCAGGTGTTTCCGGCAGCCGCCTTCATGGCCGGCTTCCTGCGCAAGGGCGTCGGCATCGAGGTGATGGACAACGCCGCTGCCGCGCGCACGTACAACCTGCTGGCGGGTGAAGGACGCCGGGTGGTTGCCGCATTCATCCTGCCGACCGGCTGACCGTATCCGCCGCCCCGCGCGGCCACTTCAGCGTGGTGGCAAATAGCCCAACGGATCGACCGGGTTGCCGTCCTTGCGGATCTGGAACTCCAGTTCGTTGCGCGTGGCGCCGGTGGAGCCCATCTCGGCAACCTGCTGACCGGCACTGACCCGCTGGCCTTCCTTCACCAACCGTTTGCGATTGTGGCCATAGGCGGACAGGAAACTGTCGTTGTGCTTGATGATCACCAGCTCGCCATAGCCAACCAGGCCGTTGCCGCTGTACACCACCACGCCGTCGGCAGCCGCGCGCACCGGATCACCCGACTTGCCGGCGATCTCGATGCCGGGAATCGCATCACCACTCTGGAAACGACTGAGCAGGCTGCCGTCGGCTGGCCAGCGCCAGTTCACGCCACTGACGGCACGCGAGGCACCCGCGGCCACCGGAGTTGGCGTCGGCGGCGGCACCGTCGCTGGTGCCGGTGTCGGCACGCCTGCCACCGGCACGATCGTAGTCGTGGCAGTCACAGCTGGCATTGCCGGCTTGACCGGCGCAGTGACTGGCGACGCCGTACTCGTCGTGGCTGCGGTTGCTGGCGGCGTTGCCGGTACTGTCACCGGTTCGAACACAGGCGCCGCCGCGACCGCCGATGCGGCAACCGACGGGTGAGGCGGTGCGGAAACCACGGCCGGCGATGACGGCCGTGGAGCACCCGTCGCCTGCGCGACCACTGTCTTGCCCGACGGCGGCGACAGGGTCAACCGCTGCCCCGGCCAGATCGTGTACGGGGCGGCAATGCCGTTCCACTGTGCCAGGTCGCGAAAGTCCACACCCTTGCGGAATGCAATCGAATACAGCGTGTCGCTTTTCACCACGACGTAGCTGCCGCCGGGAATCGGCGTGCGTGCCGGCGTCACCGCGCTGGCAACGTGATTGTTGTCGTAGCTGCTGCCGGCTGCCGGTTCGACCACCACCGAGCTGCGCATGGTGCCGCAGGCCGTCAGCAGCAGGGACAGGGCCAACGCGATCAGCGACTGAAGATATCGATCCATGCGTACCAGCATACCGAGGCGGTGGGGGTTTTTCATGCGATGTCGCTCCTCAAGCCAGCCAACGCTCAACGCAACCAGAACCACCACACCAGCAACAGGGCCAGCACGACCAACGCGACCCAGCCGATCCATTCGATGTATTTGTGCAGTATCCGCTCGGCGCGCTCGCCGAACAGGCGAATCAACAACGCCAGCAGCCACACGCGTTTGCCGCGCCCCAGTCCGATGCAGGCCAGGAACGGCAGGATCGGCACACCAATGATGCCGCAGGCCCAGGTGACGAACTTCATCGGCACCACCGGCTGCAACGCGGCCAGGATCAGCACGCCGAACATGCCCCAGCGGTGCTCGTGCATCTGCGCAGTCAGGCTTGCCACGCCCTGCTCGATCGGTGCCGACAGATGCAGCATATCGAGCAGCGGCCGCAAGGCCTGGAAGGCCCAATGACCCAGCGCATAACCGACCAGTGCACCGAGCAGCGAGCACAGCAGGCTGATGTTGGCGTAGAAAAACGCCTTGTGACGCTTGCCCAGCATCATCGGCGCCAGCATCACTTCTGGCGGAATCGGGAAGATGAACGCCTCGACGAAACTCAGCCCGCCCAGGTAGTACAGCGCCCTCGGCTCGCGCGCCCAGACCAGTGCACGCGCATAAAGTGCCCCGAACAGACGCATCAACCGATCCCGCCGAGCAAGGGCACGAAACTGACCGCACCGAGTTCTTCCTGGGTGAAATCGCCCTGGCCGTCGCCCCGCATGCGGATCAGTGTCTGCCGGCTGGGCGAGCCCACCGGTGCCACCAGCACGCCGGTGGGACTGAGCTGATCGAGGATCCGGGTCGGGATGGTGTCGCCGGCCGCAGTGAGGATGATCGCGTCGAACGGCGCCTCGTCCGGCCAGCCGAGCTTGCCGTCGTCGTAACGCGAGCGCAGGTTGGTCAGGCCGAGCTGGCGAAAACGCCGGCGCGCCTGGCGCAGCAGTTCCTCGATGCGCTCCACCGTGAACACCTGCGGCACCAGCGCCGCCAACACGGCAGCCTGATAGCCCGAGCCGGTACCGATCTCGAGCACCTTCTGCGGTATGCCGAACTCGATCAGCGCCTCGGTCATGCGCGCCACCACCCACGGCTGCGAGATGGTCTGGCCGTGACCGATCGGCAGCGCGGTGTTTTCGTAGGCGCGCGAATGCAGCGCCTGGTCGATGAAGTGATGTCGCGGCGTATTGCGGATCACATCGATCACCCGTGGATCACGGATACCATCTTCTTTCAGGTTGGCCGCGAGACGATCACGCGCACGCTGCGAGGTCATTCCCTCGCCTTTCAGATCGGCAGCAGGCAGTGGATAGACAGTCATCGCTCAAGCCGCCTCGTCGCTGCTGGACCGGACAGCCGTCATATCGTCGCTCAACGCCTGCATCCAGCTGCTGACTTTCTCCAGTGCCTGGAAGCGGGTCAAGTCGACATGGATCGGCGTGACGGAAACGAACCCGCGTTGCACGGCATTGAAATCGGTGCCGGGACCGGCATCGTCCACTTCACCGGCAGGGCCGATCCACCAGATCGGCCGGCCACGCGGGTCGGTCTGCGCGATGCACGGCGCGGAACGGTGACGCCGCCCCAACCGGGTTACCTCGAAACCTTCGATCTCGGCCCACGGCCGATCCGGCACGTTGACGTTGAGAATGGTGTCGGCCGGCAGCGGATCAACCAGAAGTCGTTGCATCAGCAGCAAGACCGCCTGGGCCGCCGAGTCGTAGTGCACGCCCTTGTGATCCTGCGTGACCAGCGACACCGCGATCGCCGGCAGTCCCAGGAAACGCCCTTCCATCGCCGCCGACACCGTGCCGGAATAGATCACGTCATCGCCGAGATTGGCCGAGTTGTTGATGCCGGACACCACCATGTCCGGCTCTTCGTCCAGCAGTCCGGCCAGCGCCAGATGCACACAATCGGTCGGCGTGCCGGCCACCCGGTAATAACCATTGCCCATCGGCAACACACGCAACGGCGCGTCGAGGGTGAGCGAATTGCTGGCGCCGGAACGATCGCGATCGGGCGCCACTACGGTTACTTTAGCCACTGCGCCGAGGCGCTCGGCAAGCACGCGGATGCCCGGTGCATCCACGCCATCGTCGTTACTTACCAGAACTCGCATGATGCTCCGTCGAAAGCTAACTGCGGGCGGCAGCGCCGATCACTTGATGGCGTGTGCCCCATTCCCCGAAGTCTACCGGAGCGTGCTGCCGGTTTCATGCGAATCGGCGCCAAACGCGCGCTTTCGTGCCGATTCGCGTCGCGTTGGTTAGCATGTGCGGATGAAGCGCCGCGCGCCCGCTCCGATCCATGATGACGACAGCCGCCTGTTCCGCGAGGCGATCGGCGACGTGCGTCCACTCGACCCGGTGCAGCCACCGCCAGCGGCCGCCAAGCCCGCACCGCATCCGCACATGCTGGACGCGGACGAGGCCGCCGTGCCGGGCGAGTTGCTGGACCTGGCGTTCGACCCCGCTCTGCTCGAAGTCGGCGAGGAGCTGAGCTACCTGCGCGACGGCTATCCGCCGAAGCTGCTGCGTCAGCTCAAGCGCGGCCAGTTCAGCGTGCAGGACGACATCGACCTGCACCAGATGAATGCCGCCGCCGCTCAGGCCAGCATCGCGATGTTTCTGGCCGAAGCGAAGCAGCACGGCTTGCGCTGCGTGCGCATCGTGCACGGCAAGGGGTTGCGCTCACGTTCCGCCGGGCCGGTGCTGAAAGGCCTCACCGACCGCATGCTGCGCCGGCGCGACGACGTGATCGCGTTTGCCTCGGCGCGACCGGCCATGGGTGGCACCGGCGCGGTGGTGGTCTTGCTGAAGGGCTGACGCCAGTTTGCGGAAACGCACCCTGCGAGCGACGCCCTTGCCCGGGTTCCCGCAAATCATTCCCGCATGGAACGGGCTCCTACTGCGCCAGCTCGCGTACCACCACCGTGGCATAGGCGCCGGCTGGCAGCTCGAACGACAGTTCCAGCATAGCATCGTCCAACCAATGCCACTTCAGATCCTTCGGCATCAATCGCAACGGGCGGCGCTCCTGATCCATCCGCGCCGACGTCAACCCCGCAACCAGATCGCCGTTGGCCGCACCGATTTCGCGTTCCAGTGCACCGGCCTCGCCCTGTGTCGGCGGCTCGCCCTGCCCCCACAACGGGCCTGACGGATGGATGTCGGCACGCGCCAGCCGTTCGGCCAACACCTCGCTGAACGGCTCCGGCCCGAACCACGAGCGTGAACCGGCCAGCGACCAGATCTCGCCATCCAGCGGCGTGTCCCAGGCCGCACGCTCGACCCGCGCCGCCAGCACGCTGTTGAATATGTGCGAACGCGCCGCCGACAGCAGGAACGAGCGCTTGTCGCGCTCGACCCGGCGCCCGGCGAACATCGCCCGCGCCTGCGCCACGTTGCCGCCCTCGCGGCCGAAGCGTTGCTCGCCGTAGTAATTCGGCACGCCGCGCGCGGCGATCTGCGTCAGCACCTGCTCGGCCGCCTCGCGATCGCCTTGCACATCGCGCAATACCAGTACGAAGCGGTTGCCGCGCAGCGCGCCGCGCTTGAGCTTGCGCGAATGCCGCGTTGCCGCCAAAACCTTCACTTCCGCATGCGGAAACGCCGACCAGTCCGGATCGGGCTTGCCAGCCAATTGCACCGAGAACGTCTGCCGGGTCACCGCGTGACGATCCTTCATGCCCGCATAGCCGACCGCGACCTGCGACACGCCGGCAAATTTCGCCAGCTCACGCGCGACCCAGTCGGTATTCGCGCCGCGTTTTTCCACCCACAGCAAGGCGTGCTCGCCGGTGCCTTCGGCGTCGTAACCGAGGATCTCCTCGACCACGAAGTCTTCCGGCGTGCTGCGCAATCGCGCCGTGAGCGGCGGTACGCCGTAGGCCCACGGCAGCGGCGCCTGGGCAAGTTCGGATTCGGACATGACACTCCACCGGTCGCGCCGGCATTCAGAGGGAAACGGACAACGCTCAGCCCCGCTCCAGCAGCACGCAGGCCTGTGCGGCGATACCTTCGCCGCGACCGCAGAAGCCGAGCTTCTCGGTGGTGGTGGCCTTGACGCTGATGCGGCCGATCTCGCTGTCCAGGTCGGCGGCGAGGTTTTCGCGCATCGCTCGTGCGTGCGGGCCGACCTTCGGCAGTTCGCAGATCACGGTGATGTCGGCATTGCCCAGTGTGTAACCGTGCTGCGCCATCAGAATCGCCGCATGGCGCAGGAACTGGCGACTGTCGGCGTTGCGCCAGCGTTCGTCGCTGGGCGGGAAATGCGTGCCGATATCACCGAGCGCGAGCGCACCGAAGATCGCATCGCACAACGCGTGAATCACCACGTCGCCGTCCGAATGCGCCACCACGCCGCGATGATGCGGCACACGCACGCCACCGAGCGTGACATGGTCGCCTTCGCCGAATGCGTGCACGTCGAAACCTTGGCCAATGCGCATCATGCTGTCCTCGCGAGCAGGAACTCGGCCAGCGCGAAATCCGCCGCCGTGGTCACCTTGATATTGTCCTCGGCACCTTCGACCAGCAACGGCGCGAAACCGGCCTGCTCCATCGCCATCGCCTCGTCACTGACGTTCACGCCACGCCGTGCCGCCTCGCGCAGCGCCGTCGACAGTTGAGCACGCCGGAACATCTGTGGCGTGAAGGCGCGCCAGCGCTGGTCGCGCGGCTCGGTTCGCTCGCTGCGGCCGGCGGCATCTGCGCGCTTCAGCGTATCGCGCAACGGCGCGCCGAGCAGGCCGCCATCAACGGCACCGGCCCGCTCGATCAGCTTGCCGATATCAGCCAACCGGACACACGGGCGTGCGGCATCGTGCACCAGCACGAAATCATCCGCACCAACTGCATCAGGCAGCGCATCGATCCCGGCCAACACCGAATCACTGCGTTCCGCTCCGCCGATAGCCGTGAGCACCGGCTTGCCGTTGAGCATGCCGATACCGGACCAATGCGCATCCGCTGCCCCCAGAACCACCAGCAAACCGGCGATCTGCGGATGCATCGCAAGCCGCTCCAGCGTGTGCTCGATCAGCGGTCGTCCGGCCAGTGGCAAATACTGCTTGGGGCAATCGCCGCCGACGCGCGTGCCGCGCCCGGCTGCCGGCACCACGCACCACAACAATGGCGAAGTCATGGCGAGCCGACGGATGCGGCGGACGGTGGCAACGCGCTGCCGGCCTGAGCCGGCTGCTCGACCACCTGGTAGAAAACCTCGCCCGGCTTGATCAGGCCCAGCTCGGTGCGCGCACGCGCCTCGACCGCCTGATCGCCATGCTTGAGGTCAAGCACATCGGCGCCGACGGCCTGATTGCGCTGCTGCAACTTGGCGTTGTCGTCGGCCTGCTTCTTCACCGAGACGCGCAACGCATCCACCTCGCGCATGCCGCCATTGCCGGACCACAGCTTCAGCTGCAGTCCGATCAGGATCAGGATCAGAACCAGGGCGATCCAGCGCAGCATGGGGCGGCGATCTTCCCGCTCAGCCCGGCAGGCGGGTCAGGTTGGGGAACGCGTTGCGACCGGCATAACGCGCAGCGGCGCCGAGTTGCTCCTCGATACGCAACAGCTGGTTGTACTTCGCCACACGGTCGCTGCGGCACAGCGAACCGGTCTTGATCTGGGTCGCGGTGGTGGCCACGGCGATATCGGCGATCGTGGTGTCCTCGGTCTCGCCGGAGCGATGCGAGATCACCGCGGAATACTTCGCCACGTCTGCCATCGCGATCGCTTCCAGCGTCTCGGACAGCGTACCGATCTGGTTGACCTTGATCAGGATCGAGTTGGCGATGTGCTTCTCGATGCCTTCGCGGAAGATCACCGGGTTGGTCACGAACAGGTCGTCACCGACCACCTGGACACGCTCGCCGATGGCGTCGGTGAGCAGCTTCCAGCCGTCCCAGTCGCCTTCGGCCATGCCGTCCTCGATGCTGACGATCGGATACTGCCTCGACCAGCCGGCCAGCAGATCGACGAACTGCGTCGAGCTGTACTGCTTGCCTTCTCCGGCCAGGTCGTACTTGCCGTTCTTGTAGAACTCCGAGCTGGCCGCATCCAGGCCGAGCAGAATCTCGCTGCCGATCTTGTAGCCGGTCTTGTTGACGGCATCGAGGATCGTATCGATCGCCTCGACGTTGGAACGCAGGTTCGGCGCGAAGCCGCCCTCGTCACCCACTGCCGTGCTCAGGCCGCGACCATGCAGCACGCTCTTCAGCGCGTGGAAGATTTCGGCACCGGCGCGCAGCGCCTCGGCGAACGTCGGCATGCCGACCGGCAGTATCATGAACTCCTGCACATCGACATTGTTGTCGGCGTGCGCACCGCCGTTGATGATGTTCATCATCGGTACCGGCAACGCGCCAGGCTTGCCGTTCGAAAGGTAGTTCCACAGCGGAACACCGCGCGAAGCCGCCACCGCATGTGCCGCTGCCATCGAAATACCGAGCAGTGCGTTCGCGCCCAGCTTGCTCTTGTTCGGCGTGCCGTCCAGCGCAATCAGTTTGGTGTCCAGACCCTTCTGGTCGGCCGCATCGAAGCCCTTCAGCGCATCGGCAATCGTGGTGTTGACGTTCGCCACCGCATTCTTCACGCCCTTGCCGCCGTAACGCGACTTGTCGCCGTCGCGCAGCTCGACCGCTTCGCGCGAACCGGTCGAGGCACCGCTCGGCACCGCCGCCCGACCGAAGCTGCCGTCGGCCAGGGTGACTTCAGCTTCCAATGTCGGATTGCCGCGCGAGTCGAGGATTTCACGGGCGTGGATGCGGGTGATTAGAGTGCTCATGCGGTGTCCGTTGCGTTCGTTGTGATGGTAATGAAGGAGCGCATCGCTGCGCCCGGTAGGTCAGGAAACGGTCTGCTCCAGGAAGCCGTGCCGCTTGGTCACGGCATCCAGCTCCATCAGGGTTTCCAGCAGCGCTTCCATCTTGCCCAGCGGCCACGCGTTCGGGCCGTCAGAAAGTGCCTTGCTCGGATCCGGATGCGTCTCGGCAAACAGGCCGGCTACGCCGACCGCGATCGCGGCGCGCGCCAGCACCGGCACGAACTCGCGCTGGCCGCCGGAGGTGGCGCCCTGACCACCCGGCAGCTGCACCGAATGGGTGGCGTCGAATACCACTGGGCAGTTCGTATCGCGCATCACGCTGAGCGAACGCATGTCCGAGACGAGATTGTTGTAGCCGAAGCTGGTGCCGCGCTCGCACACCATGATTTCGTCGTTGCCGACGGCCTTGGCCTTGGCGACGACATGCTTCATGTCCCACGGCGCGAGGAACTGGCCTTTCTTGATGTTTACCGGCCTGCCGGCGCGCGCCACTTTCTGGATGAAGTCGGTCTGCCGGCACAGGAACGCCGGCGTCTGCAGCACGTCGACCACCGAGGCGACCTCGTCCATCGGGGTGTATTCGTGCACGTCAGTCAGCAGTGGCACGCCGAGCTGACGTTTCACTTCGGCGAGGATGCGCAGACCCTCTTCCATGCCCGGCCCGCGAAAGCTGTCTCCGGAGGAGCGGTTCGCCTTGTCGAAGCTGGACTTGAAGATGAAGTTCACGCCGAGCCGGCCAGTGATTTCCTTCAGCGTGCCGGCAGTGTCGATCTGCAACTGTTCCGACTCCACCACGCAAGGACCGGCGATCAGGAACAGCGGCTGGTCCAGTCCGATCTCGAATCCGCAAAGCTTCATGCCACCGACTCCTGGGCCAGTCGCACACCGTCGCGCACAGCCTTGTACTCACGCGCCGCACGAATGAAGCCGCTGAACAACGGGTGCCCGTCGCGCGGTGTCGAGGTGAACTCCGGATGCGCCTGGCAAGCGAGGAACCACGGATGCTGTTGCTGCGGCAGCTCGATCATCTCCACCAGCAGGTCGTCCATCGACTTGCCGGAGATCACCAGGCCCAGATCCTCGAACGACTGGCGGTAGCGGTTGTTGAATTCGTAGCGGTGACGATGGCGCTCGCGCACCACGTCCTGGCCGTAAAGCTCGCGCGCCAGCGTGCCGGTCTTCAGGCGGCACTCCTGTGCACCGAGACGCATGGTGCCGCCCAGATCGGAGCGTTCGCTGCGCTGTTCGACCTCGCCCGTGGCGGTGGTCCATTCAGTGATCAGGCCGATCACCGGATCCGGCGTGTTGCGGTCGTTTTCGCTGGAATCGGCACCAGCCAGACCGGCGATATGACGGGCAAAATCGATCACCGCCGCATGCATGCCGTAGCAGATGCCGAAATACGGCACGCCGTGCTCGCGTGCGTATTTGGCTGCCAGGATCTTGCCTTCGAAACCACGCTTGCCGAAACCGCCTGGCACCAGGATCGCATCAACCTTGCCAAGCGTACTGGCCGCGCCATCGGCCTCGACCTGCTCGGAATCGATCCAGTTGAGATTGACCCGCGCCTGCTGCTTGATGCCGCCGTGACGCAGCGCCTCGGCCAGCGACTTGTAGGCATCCTTGTGCTCGACGTACTTGCCGACGATGGCCACGTTGACCTCGTCCTTCGGGTGTTCCATCGCCTCGACCGTGCGCACCCAGCTGGACAGGTCGGCCGGACCGGCATCGAGGCCGAGGCGCTTGACCACGATCTCGTCCAGCCCCTGCTGATGCAGCCACAGCGGCTGCTTGTAGATGATGTCGACGTCGACCGCGCTGATCACCGCCTGCTCGGGCACGTTGGTGAACAACGCGATCTTGCGCCGCTCGCCCTCGGGCAAGGCCTGCTCGCAGCGGCACAGCAGGATGTCCGGCTGGATACCGATCGAGCGCAGTTCCTTCACCGAGTGCTGGGTCGGCTTGGTCTTCAGTTCGCCGGCGGCCTTGATGAACGGCACCAGGGTCAGGTGCATGAACACCACCTTCTCGGGGCCGTGCTCGATGCGCAGCTGGCGGATCGCCTCCAGGAACGGCAGCGACTCGATGTCGCCCACGGTGCCGCCGATCTCCACCAGCGCCACGTCAAAGCCGCGAGTGGCTTCGTGGATACAGTGCTTGATCTCGTCGGTGATGTGCGGAATCACCTGCACCGTCGCGCCCAGGTAGTCGCCGCGGCGTTCCTTGCGGATCACGCTCTCGTAGATCTTGCCGGTGGTGATCGAGTTCTTGCCGGTCAGGCGGGTGTGCACGAAGCGCTCGTAGTGACCGAGGTCGAGGTCGGTTTCCGCGCCGTCGTCGGTCACATAGACCTCGCCGTGCTGGAACGGACTCATCGTGCCCGGATCCACATTGATATAGGGATCGAGCTTCATCATGGTGACCGAGAGTCCGCGCGCTTCGAGGATGGAAGCGAGCGACGCCGCAGCAATGCCCTTGCCAAGCGAGGACACCACACCGCCGGTGACGAAAATCAGGGGGGTCATGGAAAGTAGCCGTGCTGGAAATTAGGCATTTTAGCCGCAGAAGCGTCCCGCTGCGAGATGGCAGCGGAGAATTCTCTGTTTTGGTTCATTTCCGATGCCGCCGCGACGGATGAAACGGCCGCGGGTCGCCTGCTAGCATGCCCGGATGAACAACCCCATCCCCGCCCGTCTTGCCGCCCTGCGCGCGGCCATGCAGCAGCATGGTGTCGCCGCCATCCTTGTTCCGAGCGCCGATCCGCACCTGTCCGAATATCTGCCCGAGCACTGGCAGGCGCGGGCCTGGCTGTCCGGCTTCACCGGCTCGGCCGGCACCCTGATCGTCAGCCGCGAGCATGCCGGGTTGTGGACCGACTCGCGCTATTTCTCGCAGGCCGAACAGCAACTGGCCGGCAGCGGCGTCACCTTGATGAAGCTGCGCGTGCCGCACATCCCCGAGCATCTGGAATGGCTGCAGCAGCACCTGCACGAAGGCGACGTGCTGGCGGTGGCAGGCGACAGTCTGGCACTGACCACCCAGCGACAGATCGAGCGTCGACTGGCCGACCATGGCGCCACCCTGCGCACCGATCTGGACCTGCCCGGCGAGATCTGGCCGGACCGTCCCGCGCTGCCGCTCGCGCCGGTGGTCGCCCACGACCCCGCCTATGCCAGCATCCCGCGCGCCGACAAGTTCGCTCGCCTGCGCAAGGCGATGCACAAGCTCGGCGCCACCCATCATCTGCTGTCCAGCCTCGACGACATCGCCTGGCTGACCAACCTGCGCGGCAGCGACGTCGAGTGCAATCCGGTGTTCCTCGCTCACCTGCTGGTGCAGGCAGACAGCCGCGCCACCTTGTTCGTCAACCGCGCCAAGCTCAGCGATGCGCTGGTCGCCGCGCTGGCCGCCGACGGCATCGGCATCGCCGACTACGCATCGATCACCTCGACCCTGCACGAACTCGGCGCCGCCGACCGTCTGCTGCTGGACAGCGGCCGGGTAGTCAGCTCCATCGCCGCGGCCATCGCGCCAGCCGTCACGCGGATCGAGGCAGCGAATCCAAGCACCGCCTTCAAGGCGATCAAAAGCGCCGCCGAGCTCGACCATATCCGCGAGGTGATGCGCCGCGACGGCGCCGCGCTGGTGCGCGGATTCCGTCGACTGGAACAACGGCTCGCCGCCGGCATGACGCTGACCGAATTGGACGTGGACACCCTTCTGTATGAAGAGCGTTCAGCCCAGCCCGGCTACGTCGGCGAGAGTTTCGCTACCATCGCCGGCTACCAGGCAAACGGCGCGCTGCCGCATTACCGTGCTATGCCGGAATCGCACAGCACGCTGCAGGCCAAGGGCTTGCTGCTGATCGATTCGGGTGGCCAGTATCTCGGCGGCACCACCGATATCACCCGCGTACTGGCGCTCGGCGAGACCACGTCAGAACAACGCCGCGATGCCACGCTGGTGATGAAAGGCATGATCGCGCTGTCCCGTGCACGTTTCCCAAAAGGCGCCAGCGGCCCGCAGCTGGATGCGCTGGCGCGCGCGCCGCTATGGGCTTCGGGTATGGATTACGGTCACGGCACCGGCCATGGCGTGGGCTACTTTCTCAACGTGCACGAAGGCCCGCACGGCATTCGCCCGCCGGTCACCGGTGGTGCCTTGGTGGCGCTGGAGCCGGGCATGATCAGTTCGATCGAGCCAGGCCTGTACAAGCCCGGCCGACACGGCATCCGCCACGAGAACCTAGCGGTGGTGGTCGAAGCCGATCGCACCGAGTTCGGCGAGTTCAACGCGTTCGAGACACTGACGCTGTGCCCGTTTGACCGTCGCGCGCTGGAGCCGAGCTTGCTCAATCCGGAAGAGCGCGCCTGGCTCGACGACTACCACGCCAGCGTGCGTGCCGCGCTCAGTCCGCTGCTGGATGATGCCGATCTGGAGTGGTTGAACCGCCACTGCGCGCCGCTCTGAGCGGACGCTTCCAGCGAAAACTCAGGCGCGCCCGGGCGGCACCAGCTTGAGTCTGGCCGGAGCCAGTGGCTGATTCGGGCACAACAGATGCTGGACCTCGTTGGCCTTGAGCGGATACGAGTACAGATAGCCCTGCCCTTCGACGCAACCGGCGCGCAACAGGAAGTCATGCTGCGCTTCGGTTTCGATGCCCTCCGCGATCGTGGTCAAACCGAGGCTCTTCGACATCGCCAGCATCGCCTCGGTGATCGCCGCATCGTTCGCATTGCCCGGCAGGCCGGTGATGAAGGAGCGATCGATCTTCAGATACGCCACCGCCGGCAACTTGAGGTAGGACATCGAGGAATAGCCAGTGCCGAAATCGTCGATCGCCACGTCAATGCCGAGCGTATGCAGGGTCCGCATGGTGCGCTCGGTGTCATCGCCGAGTCGCAGCATGGCGCTTTCGGTAATCTCCAGCAGCAGTCGTTGCGCGGACAATTGCCGGGACTGCAGCGTTCTGCTTACGCCCTCGACGAAGGCCGGGTGGCCAAACCAGCGCGCCGAGACGTTGACCGCCACGCGTATCGGCGGCACCCCGGCCAGATCCCACGCCTGGATCTGTGCGCAGGTCGCCTGCATCACCCACTCGTCGATGCGACGGATCAAGCCCAGACTTTCCGCCACTGGAACGAACTCTCCCGGCAACACTTCGCCCCGCTCGGGATGCTGCCAGCGCAACAGCACCTCCACCGCCACGATGCGTCCCGTGCGCAGCTCGACGCTGGGTTGGAACACCAGCTGGAACTCGTTGCGCGCCAGCGCCTGGCGCAGCTCGGTCGCCAGCTGCAGGCGCCGGCGGGTATCGGCGTGCATCATCGGCGTGTAGAAGCGGAACGTATTGCGTTCCTCGGTTTTCGCCGCGTACATGGCCGCGTCGGCATTTGCGATCAGCGCCGCCGCGTTGTCGCCATCCAGCGGGTAACCGGCCACGCCGATGCTGGCGCTGAGCACAATCTCGTAGTCGTCCACCAGCACCGGCTCCGACAGTACGGCCAGCAGGCGATTGACGACCGCCCTGGCGTCCTCGCGCAAACCCAACCGCGGGATCAACACGGTGAATTCGTCGCCGCCGATACGCCCGGCCACGTCGACGTCGGATAACTGCCGGCGAATGCGTTCGCCCACCTTGACCAGCAGGCGATCGCCGATCGCGTGGCTGTAGCTGTCGTTGACGATCTTGAATGCATCCAGATCGATGAACAGCACCACCGCCGCCAGCCGTTCACGCTCGGCCACGGCGATAGCCTCGCTGCAGCACCGCTCGAACTCCGCCCGGTTGGCCAGCCCGGTCAACGGATCGTGCCGCGCAAGATATTCAAGCCGGCGCTGGCTGGCCTTCGCTTCATGGACGTCGGTGAACACCGCGACGTAATAGACCACCTGGTTGTCCGCATTGCGGATCGCGCTGATGCTGATGTGCTCGGGGTAGCTGCTGCCGTCGTTGCGGGTGGTCTGCACTTCACCGAGCCAGTTGTGGCCGGCAGCCACTCTGTCCCAGATCGACTGCGGCAGCGGCTTGCCCTCAGGCAGGCGGCGATTGTCGTCAAGACGCTTGCCCAGCAGCGCCTGGCTGGTAAAACCGGTGAGCTGGACATGCGCCGCATTGGTCGAGATCACCCGGCGCTCGGCGTCGGCGATGATCACGCCCTCGGCGATGCTTGCCAGTGCCTCGGCCGCCACGCGACGCTCCTGCTCCATCGCCACCCGCTCGGAAATGTCGCGGATGATCGCCTGACGCACCGGCTGATTGCCCCAGTTGGCAAGACTGCTCTGCGTCTCGATCGGTCGTCTGCTGCCGTCCGCGCCGAGCAGGGCGTTGGTGGCCGCCCGCCCGGATTGCTGCCCGGAGAGCGGCTGCATGAACAGGTGCACGAAACGGTCGCCGATCAGTTCATCCGCATCGCGCCCGGTCCACAACGACGCGGTTTGGTTGACATCCAGTATCCGTCCGCTGGTTTCATCGACCATCACGATCGCATCGGCAGCACTGTCGAACAGCAGGCGGTAGCGTTCCTCGCTGCCGCGGACACTGGCCAGAATGCGGCGAGCCATGCTCAGCCACATCAGCATCGCAATGCACGCAATGCCAAGAACGCTGCCGAACAATATCTTTCCGACCCAGGCGGCACCACGCGCAATCTCCAGCGAGAAGATGCCGGTGCGCGGCTCGATGTAACGGCTGAGCGTGTGAATTCGATTGCGCTGCCTGGCGACTTCCGCGCCCGGGAGTCCGCCATCTGCACGGGCATTCTGCAGCTCGCGCGCAATATCGCCGAGCTCGGTGATCGAGTCGTCGGTCGAATACCACGCCTGCAGTGCCTCGCTCATGTGCGGGGCGGAGGAAAAATACCGGAGTATGAAAACCATCCCGGGGATGGCTTCCGGTATGACGCCGCCGCGACTGAAGGCCTGCTCCACCTTTTGCTGATCGAAGCTGCCCGACGCTATGGCGTCCCGCGCCCAGCGATCAGTCTCGAGTACCGCGTAGTTACTCCGGAAATCGACGATGTCCGCAACGTCACCGCTGGTCACATACGCTTCAAGATCGATCACCGATTGCTTCTGTGCCTTGGACCACAGACTCTCGCCGTTCAGGAAACCGGCGAGAGTGATTTGAACCTGCAGCGCTCCCCAGGTCAGGGCGAGGATCAGCCCGACCATGATGACCAGCGCATACGCCAACGGCATCAGGCGTCGGGACAACGGCCGTTGCAAGGTGGTCCTGGCGATACGCATCGTCCCTCTCATGACTTACACGTCATGGACCTATCGTCGCATTTTGCCGCGGCCGTGTCCCGTTTCTTCAGGCAGCGGCTTCGCTCATCACCTCAAGCTCCTGATGCGTTCCGATACAGCGATCCATGCTGATACGCATGCTTACATAACTCCGCTTGATGCAGTCGCCGATATAAGCCACTTCTTCGGCAGTTGGTGCTGTCCCCATCAAGGTGCAGACGATCTCCAGAGCCTCCCACGGATGGGTATCGTCATACGCGGCATGCAACTGCAACCATCGCAGGCTGCCTGCCCTGACCTGTGCCGGAAAACTGTCAGCGTAGGTTTTACTCTCAAAAACCTTTTGCGACCACTCGCCAGTGGCACCCTCGACGGCGTAGTTGGTGGCGGCAATGCTGGCGGCAAGCGAGCCTTTGGTGCAGATCTCCTCGCACCAGCTGGCCAGCGTTCCCGTGCCATGCGGAGCCCGGCCGTGCAGCACCGCATCACGCTCCACCCCTGCGCCTTCGGCCCAGTTGAGCCAGTATTCGGCATGGTTCTGTTCGACGCGGATATTGCGCACCAGCCAGCGTCGCGCAAGATTGTCGCCGGGACTGCGGCCAAAACGGGTCTTGAGCAGGCTCAGCGCCATGTAGGCGGGGAAGCGCTCGATGACCGGCCAGATACCCGTCATGAAATTGGCCGTGGCCACCCGATCAAGGCTGGCTGCCCGCATCAGGTCCCACATTTCATGGTTCACGACGCCCTGTTTGGCGCTTTCGCAGTCAGCCACCATGTCCTGGGCCCACTGTGGATAGCTGGTCAGTTCAGTCAGCGGGCCGCTGCGTTCGAAACGGTTATGGTTGTTCATGGGATTTTCCTCGGAGTTGGGCGGTTCGGTGGGTTACTACTTCGCTTCGTCGGTACAGATAACATCTGCTACCGGTCGTACCCGGCATCGCGATGCAATGCCGGAATCCCTGAGTCCGTGACTGCTGGGGATGGCCATGGTGGTGGCGGTGCCTGACCTGGCCCGCAGCACACTCCCACTTCTTCTCACGCAATGGATGGCCAAACAGGTTACGCGCTGCCAAGGCAGGGTAACCCCGTCACGCTGGTCAAAGGGTCGGTGTACCACTTTTTCGCCGCACGGGCTGCCAGCGACCGATCCGGTCAGTCGTGATGCTCGCGCAGCTGTGCCGGCGTGCCCGCCTGGTCGAGTCCGCCCTGCTTGAGCCAGCGATGGGTATCCGCTTTCGCGCGGGCGATCAGTACCGCCGCAGCGGAGTAGTCGTATGGCGATACGTCGAGCGGGCACAGACTGGGCACGATGCGCAACTCGACCGCGCCCTGCGCAAGACGATCGGCATCATGCACCAGCTGGCGAGCCACCAGCAGGCTGAGCGCGTGCATGGCGCGTGCAATCGCACCCGATGGCGCCTTGTCGAGCGCGCAGGCGAAGCCGGTGGGCAGCACGATGATGCGCGTGGCACCGAGGCCGATCGCCACCGAGATCGGCGTGTTGTTGGCCACGCCACCGTCGATCAGCAGATGCCCACCGATCTGCACCGGCGGATACACGCCGGGAATGGCCGCACTAGCCAGTACGGCATCGACCACCGGGCCCGCCGACAACAACACCTCCTGCCCGGTCAACATGTCCGTGGCGACCAGATGAATCGGCAGGGCGGCGTCCTCGATTCGCTTATAGGGCAGATACCGTTCGAGCAGGTGCCGCAAGCCATCGGAATTCACTAGATGGTCGCGCCGCCGCAACAAGCCGATCACGCTGCCGAAGTTGAACGGAAACACATCGCGCCGTTTCAGCGCGCACCAGATCCGCTCCAGCTCGTGGGCACCGGCAGGCGTTGGATCGCCAGCAAAGTAGGCGGTGTTGATCGCACCCGCCGACGCGCCGACCATGAAGGCCGGCGTCTCGCCCCAGTCGAGCAAGGCCTGCAGCATGCCCACCTCGACCGCGCCCAGACTGCCGCCACCGGCCATGACAAAGGCGGTACGCCGCACGCCCACATCCATGATCCGAGTTGTCTGAACCATTTCAGCCACCTGGATAAACCCGCATCGCGCCTTGCGCAGCTATCAGATGCGGATGAAGCGTCCCGGTTCCTCATGTCACGGTGGCAAGCGGATATTTTCCGGTGGCTTCAAGGCACTTGTCGCGCTTCAGCACAACCCGCGCGCAGCCCGATGGATCATCGGCCAAGCGCGCCGATATCCGCCGCTTCCAGCACCGCCTTCGGCGCACCGTGCCGCGCTACGGCCAGCATCGCGCGACCGACGATCTCGGTGCTCAGCACGGTATTCGGCATCATCGCGCGCAACAGTGGCAGCAATGGCCGGCTCAGCGCGTAGAACCAGCGATACGAGCCGGTCTTCGAACGGATGCCGTGCAGCGGCTGGATGATGCCGGGGCGGAACACGTATACCGCCTTGAACGGCAACCGCTGCAGCGCGTTTTCGAGCCGTCCGCGTACGCGCGCCCACATCACCTTCCCCACTTCGCTGCTGTCCGCGCCAGCGCCGGAAACATAGACGAAGGTCATCTGCGGATTCAGCCGCGCCAGCACCTGCGCCGCCGCCAGCGTGAGGTCATGCGTGAGCCTCGTGTACTGCGCCTCGGCCATGCCGGACGAGGTCACCCCGATGCAGAAGAAGCAGGCATCGAAGTTTTCCAGCTCGGCTTCGATCGTGGAGTAATCGAACAGATCCTGCTGCACCAGCTCCCTGAGCTTCGGGTGCTGCTGACCCGTCGCGGTGCGCCCGATCGTCTGCACCAGCGTCACGTCGTCGGCCAGCAGGCATTCGCGCAGCACGCTCTGGCCGACCATGCCGGTGGCGCCAAAGATCAGGATCTTCATGGGCTCGCCTCTTCGTTGATATCCGGCATCATGCAGCGCCGCGACTGGCAGCCATATCGGCCAGCTTGGCAATGGTGTTCATGTTGCGCGCCGTGCCTGACTTCGCGGCCGGAATCTTCAGGCGCGAGTCGGCCATGCCGTCGCCATAGTGCACGTAGATCTCGCGTCGACCCAGCGCAAGCTGTTCGCCCTTCGCGCCGGTGACGTCGTGCAACGCCGTCGCTGGCGGCGGCGCGTCCAGAAAAATCGCCACCGTGCGATTGCCCGCCGCCTCGGCAAAGGGATTGGCGGCCAGTACCGCCGCCATTTCAGCCGCGCTGCGCACCATCACGCCAACCGGTTTTCCCGCGTAATCCTGCAACCGCTGCTCGAGCGCCTGCTTCACCGCCTTCTCGGCCAGCTTGCTGGTGAACACCACGTTGCCGCTGGCGATATACGTGCGCACATCGGCAAAGCCGGCCGCCTCGCACATGGCCTTGAGCTCGCTCATCGGCAACTTGCCGGTGCCGCCCACGTTGACGGCTCGCAACAGCGCTACATAGCTGGTCATGGTGTGATCGCCGCGCGTCTGGAAAGACGTCAGTCTGGTTCGCGCCTCGGACTTGTTCAAGTGTGTCGAAAAAGGTGACATGTGTTCGGCAGGAGCGGCCCGGCCCCTGCTAATGTCGCCGGATGTCGCCCGGCCTCTGGGTGGCGGCATCGAGCACTTCCGCAAGGGGAACCCATGCTGGCACGCATCAAGAAGAAGACGCTCCCACTGACACGCGCCGAACAGGTCGTCCGTCGGCTACCCATGACCGCGCTGCTCGCGCTGTGCCTGGCGACAACCGCCCAGGCACGCACGCCCGACGAAGCGCGTTGGCAGCACCAGGCACAGGCGATCACGATCACCCGCGATGACTGGGGCATCGCGCATGTGCACGGCAGGACCGACGCCGACGCGGTGTTCGGCATGGCGTATGCGCAGGCCGAGGACGACTTCAACCGCGTCGAGACCAACTACCTCAACTCGATGGGCCGGCTCGCCGAGACCGAGGGCGAATCCGCGATCTGGCAGGACCTGCGGCAAAAACTGTTCATTGATCCGGTCGAACTGAAGTCGCTTTACGCGAAAAGTCCCAGCTGGCTGCAGGCATTGATGAACAGCTGGGCCGACGGCCTCAACTACTACCTCGCCATGCATCCCGACGTGCATCCGCGCGTCATCACGCATTTCGAACCGTGGATGGCGCTGAGTTTTTCCGAAGGCAGCATCGGCGGCGATATCGAGCGCGTTTCGCTCGCGCAGCTCGAAGCGTTCTACGGCCACGATCGCCAGGCGCTCGCTCGTGTCGAGCCGCCGTCGAGCTGGCAGGAGCCAACCGGATCGAACGGCATCGCGATCGCACCGAAGCTCACTGCCGACGGCCACGCACTGTTGCTGATCAACCCGCACACGTCGTTCTTCTTCCGCTCCGAACTGCAGATGACCAGCGATGCCGGGCTCGATGCCTATGGCGCGGTCACCTGGGGACAGTTCTTCATCTACCAGGGTTTCAACCAGCACATCGGCTGGATGCACACCTCTACCGGCCTCGATGCCGTGGACGAGTTCGCCGAGACGATCGTGCACAAGGACGGCAAGCTGTTCTACCGCTACGGCCAGGAACTGCGGCCGGTCACCACGCGCACCGTCGACGTGCCGTATCGCGCAAAGGACGGTTCGATGGCCACGTGCAGCTTCACCGTCCATGCCACGCACCACGGCCCGATCGTGCGCGAGAAAGACGGCAAGTGGATCGCCACCGCGCTGATGAACAAGCCGATGGAAGCGCTCGAGCAAAGCTGGCTGCGCACCAGGGCCAGCGATTACGCCAGCTACATGAAGGTGGCCGAGCTGATGGCGAATTCGTCGAACAACACGCTCTTCGCCGACGACAAGGGCGAGATCGCCTATCTGCATCCGCAGTTCATCCCGAAACGCGACGACCGCTTCGACTATACGAAGCCGGTCGACGGCAGCGACCCGGCTACCGACTGGCAGGGGCTGCTGCCGCTGGACAAGGCTCCGCACCTGCTCAATCCGCCGAACGGCTGGGCGATGAACACCAACAACTGGCCCTACTCCGCCGCTGGCGAGTACAGCCCGAAGCGGACGGACTATCCGCGCTACATGGACAGCTTCGGCGAGAATCCCCGCGGCATCCACGCCACCCGCCTGCTCACCGGCGCGCGCGACGTGAGCATGGCTTCGCTGATCACCATGGCGTTCGACTCATACCTGCCGGCGTTCGCACGGCAACTGCCGATCCTGATCGCCGACTACGACGCACTGCCTGCCAACGATCCGCTCAGGCCCAGGCTGAAAGGCCAGATCGCGCTGCTGCGCGACTGGGACTATCGCTGGGGCATCGCCTCGATGCCGACCTCGCTCGCCGTGTTCTGGGGCGACACGCTATGGGACAAAGTCGACAAGGCCGATACCGCCGAAGGCCTGTCGGTCTACGACATCATGGCCGAGAAGGCCGGTGCCAAGGCGCGCCTGGGTGCGCTGATCGAGGCGTCCGACCGACTTGAGAAGGACTTCGGCGGCTGGGGCGTACCGTGGGGCGAGGTCAACCGCTTCCAGCGCAACGACGCCGCCATCGTGCAGAAATTCGACGACGCCAAGCCGAGCATCCCGGTGCCGTTCGTGTCGTCGCGCTGGGGCTCGCTCGCGTCATTCGGTGCGCATCGCTGGCCGGGCACGAAGCGCTACTACGGCACCAGCGGCAACAGCTTTGTGGCAGTGGTCGAGTTCGGCCCCAAGGTACACGCCCGCGCCATCACCGCTGGCGGTGAAAGCGGCCACCCGGATTCAAAGCATTTCAACGACGAGGCCGAACGCTACACCACCGGCAACCTGCGCACGGTCTACTTCTGGCCCGAGCAGCTCAAGGAACATACCGAGCGCGTCTATCACCCGGGAGAGTGAGTCCGGCATCACCCACTCACGCCAAACATCATGCCAACCCCTGCGGTGATCGCCATCGCCAAGGCGCCCCAGAACGTGATGCGCATGGCGCCGACGCCCATCTTCGCGCCACCGGCTCGTGCCGCCAGCGCGCCGAGCGCGGCGAGAAACACCAGCGAGGTGACGAACACCGACGGCAGCAGCATGGCGACCGGCGTCAGCGCCACCACCAGCAGCGGCAGTGCGGAGCCCACCGCGAAACTCAGAGCGGATGCTCCGGCAGCCTGCAGCGGCCGTGCCTTGAACGCGTCGGTGATTCCCAGCTCGTCGCGCGCGTGGGCGTCGAGCGCGTCGTGCGCCATCAGCTGCTCGGCCACCTGCCTGGCCAGTGCCGGGTCGAGTCCACGACCCACGTAGATCGTCGCCAGTTCCTTGTGCTCACCTTCCACATCCGTCTGCAGTTCGTGGTGCTCCCGCTCGAGTTCGGCGCGTTCGCTGTCAGCCTGTGAATGCACCGACACGTACTCGCCGGCCGCCATCGACATCGAGCCCGCTACCAGCCCGGCAATGCCGGCGATCAGGATGTTCTGCCCGCTGGCATGCGCGGCCGCCACGCCCAGCACCAGGCTGGCGGTGGAGACGATGCCATCGTTCGCGCCCAGCACGGCTGCGCGCAACCAGCCCATGCGGCCAGTGCGATGTCTTTCGTAGTGGCGTCGGTGCATTTATGTGATCTCTGCAAGAATCAGGACATCAAGGTGGATGCAAAACTGCGCCGCGTCGCGTTCAGAGCATCCGCTTCAGTGTGTTGTCACGCCGACCGAAGTGATGCCACAACGCGGCCACGATATGCAGCCCGATCACGTAGTAGAAGATGGTGCCGATGGTGCCGTGGATGTCTTCCAGCTGATGCGACAGCGCCCGATCCGGCAGGCTGACGAACGAAGGCAGCAGGGTCACGCCGAACAGGGTTACCGACTTGCCGCCGATCTGCAGCGTGATGATGCCGAGGATCGGCTGGATCAACAGGAACAGGTACAGCGCCACATGCGTGATCTTGCCCAGCAGCTCGGTCCAGCGCGGCGGTGGCGGCATAATCGGCGGGCGTCCGTTGCGCAAGCGCAGCAGCAGACGCGGCAACACCAGCAGCAGTACCGCCAGCCCGGCGGTGTAGTGCGCCGCCAGTACATTGCCGCGGGTGGTGCTGCCTTTGGGAAACAGCTCGAACAGATTGATGCAGACGTAAGCCAGCAGCACCAGTGCAAATATCGTCCAGTGCATCCGGCGGACAGAAGCTGCGTAGCGCGACGACGGTTCGATCGATGCCATGAAATATCTCCTGCAAGGGAATCATCGAGAGTCGAGGATGCGATTGGCGGCGTTGTACGATGACTGGATGCCATGGCGTACATTGTGTGCGTCCCGGCAGACGATGTGCGGAATGCTTCTCGTCCTACATCAATGCAACGATGCGGCCTATGGCGGCCAATACGGCATGGCGTCCATCGGCGTCTGCCGCAGACCCTGCGTAGTAGGCCGTCACCAGCAGCGGCTTGCGCTGCGGCGGCCAGATGATGGCGACGTCGTTGGTCTCGCGCTGGGCGCCGCTACCGGTCTTGTCGCCGGCTTGCCAACCGGCTGGCAGGCCAGCACGCAACTGTTCGGTGCCGGTGCTGGTGGCGCGCAGCCACGCAGCCAGTTGCTCGCGTGACGCCGCGGACAGCGCATTACCCAGCAACAGCGTATGCAGGTCTGCCAGCATGGCGCTGGGCGTGGTGGTGTCACGCAGATCACCCGGACTGGCGATGTTGAGTTCGGGCTCGATCCGGTCGAGTCGGGTCACGGCATCGCCCAGGCTGCGCACATAAGCAGTCATCGCAGCAGGTCCGCCCAGACTGGCGAGCAGCAGATTCGCGGCCGTGTTGTCGCTCACGGTAATTGCTGCCTGACATAGCTCGGCCACCGTCATGCCGGGCGCGCCCACGCGATGACTGGTCACCGGCGCATACGCCAGCACGGCCTCCTTGCCGAACACGATGCGCCGATCCAGCCGCTCCGTGCCGCGATCGACGCGTGCCAACACCGCCGCCACGGCCAGCAACTTGAACGTGCTGCACATCAGGAAACGCTCATCGGCGCGGTGCGCGATACGGCGCCCGTTGCCGGTATCAAGAATGGCCACACCCAGTCGCCCGCCATGCTGACGCTCCAGTGCGGCCAGTCTTGCCAACGCAGCATCCTCATTGCCGGCAGCCAGGGCAAGCGTGGGACGGAGAGCAAGTGCCGAGGCACCGATCAGGGCGCCTTTCAGCAGACTTCGACGGTTCATGGGATCACCTTTGGGCAAGCAGCGAAGAGTCGGCGCATCACGTGTACGAGCCGCCCACCCTACCGACGGATGCGGACTTTTCGTGGCAGGCGATGAGGCAATACCGGGGCAAGCACGCCATCCGCTGACATCAACCGCGACCGGGAATCTGCAGCCCGCGCTGCATCGCCGGGCGAGCCAGCCCACGCTCAAGCCATGCGGCGACGTTGCTGAAACTGTCGAACGCCACGACGTCGCGCGCTTCGTAGAACGTGATGAGGTTGTTGACCCAGCCGAGCGTGGCGATGTCGGCGATGGAGTAGTCGTCGCCCATGATCCAGTCGCGGCCATCCAGCCGGGTATCGAGCACGCCGAGCAACCGCTTCGATTCGGCGACATAACGTTCGAGCGGGCGCTTGTCTTCGTACGCCTTGCCGGCGAACTTGTTGAAGAAACCCACTTGGCCGAACATCGGACCGATCGACGCCATCTGGAAGAACACCCACTGGATGGTTTCCCAGCGCTGCGCCGGATCGGCCGGAATGAACTTGCCGGTCTTGTCTGCCAGATACATCAGGATCGCGCCCGACTCGAATAGGCCGAGCGGCCGGCCGCCGGGACCAGCCGGATCGATGATCGCGGGAATTTTGCCGTTCGGGTTGAGCGACAGGAACTCGGCCGTGTGGCTCTCGTCCTTCATGATGTCGACGAGATGCGGCTCGTACGGCAGCCCCGTTTCCTCCAGCATGATCGACACCTTCACCCCGTTCGGCGTGTTGAGCGAATACAGCTGGATGCGGTCCGGATGCTGCGCCGGCCAGCGCGTCGCGATCGGGAAGTTGGAGAGGTCGGGCATGGCTTGCTCCTGATAATGAGGTGACAAGCGAATCAGATTGAGTTGTCGCTTGGCAAGATCAAGTGAGGCAAACCGATCTGCTTGATCTTCGCTTTACGGCACATCAGCAGGCAGCCAGTCGGATTGACTACCCCGCCTGATCGCCAGCGCCACAGAGGGATCATGGCGAGCGGTTCATCCCAGCAGAAAGCCGACGGCATCGACCATGAAGTGGGCCAGCATGTTGGCCCACAGGTTGCGGCGCCACAGGTAGAGCAGCGTGAGCAGTGCGCCGGCGGTACCCGCGATCAGCAGGTGATGCCAGCCCCAGTAACTGAGATGCTCCAGCGTGAAGATGGCCCACGTGAGCATGCCAGCCACACTGCGGCTGCCGGTCAGTTCCTGCACCCGCTCGATCGCGTAGCCGCGAAACAGGATCTCCTCGGAAACCGCCGCGCGCACGACCGAAACGAATCTCAGCCAGAACGGCACCACGGTCAGGGTCTGCAACTGTTGCGTCTCGTCCCAGTGCAGCGCCGGAAACACGACGAGATACATCAGCGCCAGCACGGCGATCATCAACACGCCCGTGGCCAGCGCCGCAAGGATATCCCTGCCGCCAGGTTTCCGTAGCCCGATGGAAGTCAGCGGGCGACGCTCGATCAGCACGACATACAGCAGGATCGCCGCGACCAGACCCCAATAGACCAGCTCGTTGGCAGCCATGTGACCGACACTGGCAAGCGCGTGATCCCACGTGCCAAACGGCAGGCTGATGCCGCCGAATGCCAGCAGCAATCCTACGATGCCGAGCAGCCACGGCTTCCTCTGCCGGCTCATCATTTGTGCAGCAGTCGTCGACATGAACTCAACCTCGCCTCGTGCCCGATGCTTTCGCGGTTTTCTTCTGGACGGCCGGGCGCGCCTCACGCGCCTCGTCGACCAGCCGGATGAATTGCTGCACAGCCTGGGTGGTGCGCTTCCGGTCGCTGGTACTCATCAACTCCAGGAACAGACCGTCGAATACCGCTCCCAGCAAGGTGACCATGGCTGGCGTCCGCTCCGCCTCGGGCAACGCCGTCGCGATCAACTCCGACCAGTTCGAGGCATTGCGCTGCAGGTATTGCCCGTAGGCGGCGGGATTCTGCACGGCGAGGATCTGCAGCTCGTAGAGCAGCTTGAAGTATGGGTAGTTTTCATCCGTGATCGCCCAGTCCCAGAACACTTTCAACGGCCGCTCCGACCGCCCTGCCCGCTGCTCGAGCATGCTGCCGAAGGACATCCGCAGACGCGTCTGCATGCTGTCCAGCACTTCGGCCAGCAGACCTTCCTTTGATTCGAAGTGGTAGATGAGCAGGCGCGCACTGGTACCCAGCGCATCGGCCAGCGGCCTCAGCGAAAGATCTGACAGGCCGTGTTCGAGCAGGTAGCCGACGAGTTCGTCGGTCAGGATTTCTTTTCGTGTTTGCATGTAACAAACGTTACATGTAACGATCGTTACATGTCAAGCCAGCCGAAACGAATCACGAGCCTGACTATCCAGCTCGGGCGATGCCTTGTCGCCTGACACCATGAGCAGGCGCAAACTCGCGTTCCAACGCACCCTGCCCATCCTGCAAGGCCGAGAGTTTTAGTTTTACCTTGGCGTCATGTCCTGCAGCGTCTCGATAAGCAGCTGATCGGCTGCATCCACCCGAATCAGGCCCTGACGCGGGTATTCGAGATCACGGATGACGAACACCGTCACCGTCAGCGCCACCGCAAACACCATCACCTGCAGCCAGGGCACCCGCTCGCCCTCCGCCATGCCGTAGCCGGCCAGCAGGGCCGACATCAGCGCAAGCAGAAAAAGCATCAGGTCGATCACGGCCGGCGGGTGGTCGCGCGTGGCCGCCAGTCGTGTGGTGGTGATATCGAACATCTCGTTGAGCGCAGACGCCACCAGGCTCAACGTGGCATTGCTGCCTGAGGCCTGCGCCGCCGTGGTGGCCTGCGTCCAGATCTGCTGCTGCGTGGCCGCGCTGTCGGCCCACGCCTTGGCCGCAGCCGCGGAGCCCGGCGTGGCCTGGTAGGTGTCCAGCCGCTGCCGCACGTACCGGCGCATCGCCTCGCGCAGCGGCACCTGCACTGTCGGCGGCAACAGATCGATGCGCAGGTAAGCCGTGCCGATGGCATTGGCCTCCTGCGTAATCAACTCCCGCCGATGCTCGAACCGACCCGCTGCCCCGGAAAACGAAAACGCCAGCAGAAGTCCCAGCAAGCCGAACACCGCCCCGCTCAGCGTGTTGGCATCGCCTTTGACGCCGTAGCGTCTGCCAAGCACAAAACCGGCCTGCACGCAGATCAGCAAGCCCAGCAGCAGGGCGATGGAGTACAGCCAGGGAGCAACCAGGGGTTGGAACATGATGGCCTGCGTAGTCATGGCAACGTGGAGAAGGTTGCGTGATCAGACCACATCTTTGGGCGGCAGACGACGATCCGCAGCGACATCGATGGATTTTCCGCGGAACCCGGCGTGGAGAGAGGCCTGAGACATTTATTGCGACGAAAAATGCTTCCGGCCCATTGTTTGCGTGCAGGCAAATCTATGTCCGGCTCAGCGACCAGAACTCGATATCGCGGCGAAGGCGATAGCCGGCCTGTTCGTACAGCAGCTTCGCGCGCTGGTTCTGGTGACTCACGTGCAGGAATGGCGTGCGGCCGCGTTCGAGATTGTCGTTCGACAGCAGCGCCAGCAGGCGGCGGGCGTAGCCGCGGCCGTTGAAGTCCGGATGCGTGCAGACCGCGCTGATTTCCTGGTACGCGTCCATGCCCAGGCGCTCGCCGATGATCGCCGCCAACCGGCGGTCCTGATAGATCCCGAAGTAGCGGCCAAGCTCCATCGTGCGCGGACGGAAATAATGCGGATACACCAGCGCGGTCAACGCCAGCACATCGGCGCGATGCGCCTCGGACAACTCGATCACCGCCGGCCCGTCGATCACCGGGATCGGTGCCGTGCAGATCATCTGCGCCAGTGGACCATATGCCTCAATACGCCACTCATTTGGCAACCTCGGCGCCACGCCGAGCAGGTAGACGGATTCACCCGGATCGATCAGCGACGCGACTGCCTCGGCCACATCCGCCTGCGCGCTCGCCACGCCCAGGAACGGCGCGAACTCCGCCGGGTAACGCGCCGCATCGCCATGGTTGCGCGCCAGTGCGCGATGCCGGCTGCGCAGTGACGACCAGAAGGGATTGTCGAGTTCGGTAGCGGTCATCTCGCAATGCTGTCCGATCAGATGCTGGCGGAAAAGTTTGCCATGGACAGGAAGGCAACGGTTGTCCCGGCTTTTCTCTGAGCCGCTTCAGCCCCCTGCAGTCATCTCAGCGAGACGCCGGAAATTCGATCACCACATCGTTCAACGGCAGCTGCGCCTGATGCTGCTGGGGAGTCGCAGACTTCCACGGCTCGCCCTGACCGAACAGCTGTGCCTCGGTTTCCGGTCCGAGCAGATCGAAGCGATCGAACAGGAACGGCAGGCCTTCCGAACCTTCGAATGTCGCGACGCTGGAAAGCTGGAAGTGCAGATGCGGGGCAGCGGAATTGCCGGACTGGCCCAGGTGGCCCAGCAGCTGTCCACGACGAACACGCTCGCCCACATGCACCTTCACGCTACCGCGCTGCAGGTGCGCATAACTGGCATACACGCCCGGTTTGAGCTCCAGTACGACATAGTTGCCGAACAAACCATGCGCGGTCAGTGACTCGGGCTCGGACTGCGGACTGAGCGGCGGATGTTCCGCCTCCCCGTCGCGCACGTCGCGCACCACGCCATCGGCCACCGCGAGCACATCCGCACCGTAGCCGACCCAGTCGGCATGGCGCGTCTTGCCGATATCCTTCACGCCCGCATGCATCGCATGACCCTGCGGATCGATGCCCACCAGATCCAGCGCATAACGCTGCGGAATCGTCACCTGCCCGTTCACCGCCACCAGGCTGCCCCAGTGATGCGAATGCGCGTTGCCGGGCCCTTCGTGCGCCAGCCACAGCCCGCCCCGCAACGGCGGCCCGATCAGCATGGGCGCCTCGGTGTTCAACGGCACGCGTACGCCATCGAGCAACTCGGTCGTGTGCTTCGCGGTGGTGAAGGTCATCCGGTGACGCAAGGCATGCGGCACCACGCTCCCTGCCGGCAGGGTCAACCAGACATAGATCACCACGCGCTTGCCAGCTTCGAGGGTCACCGGCGCATGTTCGGCCGGTGCCGGTCGACTCATCGCCGCCAGCTCGACGGTGCTGAAGCTGGCCAGTGGCGTGCTGCCATCGTCCGCGTAGACGTCCAGACCCTGCGGCTTCAGCGGGCCGGTGTCGCCATAGATGCTGGTGACATGCAGCTCATACGCAAGATGCGTCAGGTCATCGCTGCCGACGAACGCGGCTGGAGCAAACGGCACGCGCGCTTCCACCGGTGCCAGTGCCTGCTGTGCGGTGGCCAGCGAAGTCCAGCAGAACAACAGCGCCAACAGCCAGCAGGCAAGGTTTCTATTCATCGGCACATTCATCTCCTGGCACAAGTCGACACGGCGGCACGACAGCGTAATTCAACGCGAACCTGCGAAGCGACCGCCGGAGGTTCGCCGGATCAGCCGGCCGAGCCTGTCGTCACCGGAGCATGGCTTGCCGCCACGCTGGGCACGGTTGTCTGTGACGTGAGCATGGCACCCAGGACCAGCACGCAGACCAGGAAGCAAGCAACGAAAAGGCTCTGCAGGATCAGGGACTCGAATTTCATGACAGTTCTCCTTGAGTGATGAAATGAAGCTTTCGAGAATGAGATGGCAAACGCCGTGCCAACGACTCGAATGCCCGGGGACCCGCATAGCCAAGCCATTTCTTTCTACGCACTCAAGCAAGCCCGTCTGTCCGCGGACAATCACGGCGATGTCCGGACAACACGGGCGGACAAGCGATCGCTTGCCGTCGCCATCGTCCGCTTGCGCCATAATCCGGGCATGAAAAAATTTCTTCTCGGCATGCTTTTTCTGTTACTCGCAACGTCCGCGCAGGCCATCGAAAAGCCGCTGCCGGCGGCGCGGACCATCGTGCTGGTGCGCCATGGGAATTACCTGCCCGATCCAGCGGCAGATCCGCGGCTGGGGCCTGATCTGTCGCCGATCGGCGTCGCCCAGGCGCATCTGGCGGGCGCCCGGCTGGCGGGCTTGCCGACACGGTTCGACGCGTTGTACGTCAGCCCGCTGCAACGCGCGCGCGATACTGCGGCGGTCATCGCCGAAGATTTTCCGGGCCGCAAATTCAGCGTGCTCGACGACCTCGCCGAATGCACGCCACCGACCCGTCGGGTCGAGGCCATGAAAGGCGAGAAGCCCGAAGACCTTGCGGCGTGCAAGGCCCAGCTCGATCGCGTCTTCGCCAAATACTTCCGGCCCGCCCAGGGCACCGAGCGCACCGAGTTGTTCGTCTGCCACGGCAACGTGATCCGCTACCTGGTCACCCGCGCACTCGGCGTCGACACCGCCGCGTGGCTGGAGATGTCGGTCGGCCATGCCAGCATCACGCGGATTCGCATCGAGGCCGATGGCAGCTTCAAGGTCCTCGCCGTCGGCGACGTCGGCCACCTGCCACCGAACATGCTCACCGGCGCCACCGGCGACAGCGAACGCAGCCTGGCGATCAAACCGTTGCCGCATGACTGACCCCGTTGGGGTCAGACCCGGGCCGGCTTTCTCTCAATGCTCGACGGCACCCTCGATACGCCGGTCGGGGATCAACCACAGCAACGCCGTCAGCGCGTACACCATCTGCGCGGCCCATGGCTGCCAGAACGTCAAAGCGATCCCGGTGAGATAAAGCACCGGCGAGAGTTTGCCCTTCCAGTCGGATCCGATCGCGCGCCGGAGTGCCGAGCCTGGACCATCCGCCACGACAAGGGTTTGCTGCAGTATCCAGTAGGCCACGGCGGCCATCAGCAGCACCACGCCATATACCGCGGTGGGCGACGCGGCGGCGTGGTTCTCGCCCATCCAGGCCGTGGCGAAAGGAAACAGCGACAACCAGAACAGCAGATGCAGGTTCGCCCACATCGCCGCTCCGGATACCTTGTGGCTGATCGAGAGCATGTGGTGATGGTTGTTCCAGTAGATGCCGACGTAGCCGAAGCTCAGCACGTAACTGAGCAGCACCGGCGTCAGCGGCACCAATGAAGCGAGCGCATGCCCTTCCGGTACCTTCAGTTCCAGCACCATGATGGTGATGATGATCGCGATGACACCGTCACTGAAGGCTTCCAGCCGGCTCTTGCCCATGCCACGTCTCCAGGTCAACAGTCATTGATTCGACAAGGGCCATCCTTGCATGGCGATGCGCGACGGGAAAGCCTCAACTGGTGTGATCCAGGATGATCTTCCAGCCGTCGGGAGTCTTTTCCCACAGCAGCGAGAACACGCCGTCGTCCTTGCTGGCTTCGCCGTGCGCGGTGCGGTCGAGATGGAAACGGCCGGTCACCGCGGCGTAATGCACCTCGCCACCGGCACCCGGCAACAGGCGCACGTCCAAGTCGGAGAACGTGAGCCGGCCCATTTGCGCCTTGCTGGCGTAGTGCTTGCGGTAACTGTCGAGAATCGCGCGATAGCCCTTGCGCACGCTGGTGCCGACGAAGGTGGTGTCGGGCGCGTCCTTGTAGCCGCGCATGTACCCCGCGACATCGCCGCGATTCCACGCCGCCTGCTGCTGATCCATCACCTGCCGGATGACGGCGGCGTCATCGGCTGTTGCCGCCATGGCCGAACCGGCGTGCCCAAGGCCTGCCAGCGCCAGCAGAATTCCGAACAGGAGGAAAAACCGTCGTCCAGTCATTGCATGTTCCGTTGCGATGCACGATCGCTGTCGAAAAAGGATCGGAGATATTTATAGCGAAAAAATGTCTCTGGCCGCTATGCTCGGGCAGTTCACGCGGTTCACATGTCAGGGATTCGCATTTGGAAATGCCCATCGTCACGTCGCGCGTCGTCGCCAAGATCTATCGGGGCATCGAATTTCCGGATGACTGGATCGACAAACCTGACGTCCTGAACCTCGGCATGGCCCGCGATCTGCTGGTGTCGGTGGCGGCGATGTTCGATGGCGACCTCAAACCCATCGCCCTGTGCTGGCGTGTCGACGGTCGCGAAGAACGGTTCGTACATGCCCAGCCGAACGATCCGGATGGCAGCTCGCTGCTGGACGAGCTGCACCGTGACCTGAGCGACGAGAGCTTGCGCCTGGGTCCAGCCGACCTGCTGGCGACCATGCTCTGGGCGCCCGACGAGCTGCGGCCTGAGCAGGGTCAACCGGTTCACCAGATCGTTTTCGCAGCAGGTCGGCCTGGATACAGCTCCTCGATGACCGGCTGGAACATCGCCGCGCGGACGCTGGTGGCCAAGGCTGGCGATCTGCTGTTCATGACACGCCGTGCAGACGATGGCCTGGCTTTCCCCATGCCCACGGACATCCAGGAAATGCATCGACGGTTGGGATCGAGCGATTCGAGAATCCTGATCGTCATGCCCGGCGATGTCGCCAGCGCTATCGACCACCAAGTCGGTCGGAAGATGGCGTTGTTATTTGGTAGCCTCGTTGTGCTCGGGGCATTGATCAGCGCGTTTCTGCTTGGCCAAGGTTGAAGCAACTAGTCATCGCTCAGTCGCGGCCCATCGATTCCGATGGCGGCATCGGCACCGATGCATCGTGCGTTTCCATCGCCCAGACGTATGAGGTAGTCGCTGGCATGCGGCGCGGGCATGGCGAAACAGACCGGCCACAAGGACATCAACGGTGTCGGCTGGAAAACGAGTGCTCGACGCTACAATGCGTGTTCCTCCCTACCCACGTCATGGACAGCATGGACGGAAAACGCGGCCTTACGATCCTCGGCCCCAAGGTGCTCGCTTCAGCCAGCGAGCTGCAGGCGCAATTCAAGGCGGGTGTGCCCTTCCCGCACGTCGTCATCGACGACTTCCTCGATCCCGCGTTTGCCGCCCAGCTGCTGGCCAGCTTCCCCGCGTTCGATCGCGGGAATTACATCGGCGACAACGGCCAGCCTGGCGGCAAGTCGACACTCGACAAGATCCGCGCCGTTGGACCTGCGTACCAGCGCCTCGACGAGGCGATCAAGAGTCCCGAATTCCTGCAGGCAATGGGGCACCTGACCGGCATCGATGGCTTGATGTATGACCCGTGGTATCTCGGCGGTGGAACGCACGAGAACCGCAACGGCATGAGCCTCGACCCGCATGTGGATTTCAATTTCCACCCGAGCGAGCGGTGGCATCGACGCCTGAACCTGATCGTCTACCTCAACCCGACATGGGATGACGCCTGGGGTGGCCGGCTTGAGCTGTTCCGCGATCCACATGCTGATGCCAGTCCGACACAATCGATCGGCCCAGCCTTCAACCGCTGCGTCATCTTCGAGACCTCCGAGCGATCGTGGCATGCTTTTGACCAAATTCAGCTGCCGCCCGATCACGCCGATCTCACTCGTCGCTCGATCGCGCTGTATTTCTACACGAAGGATCGCCCTGTCGAAGAACTTGCCGATCGACACACCACGTACTACGTCAACCGACAACTCCCCGAGCACTTCGCGGAAGGACGCACGCTATCGCGCGCCGATGTCGCGGAACTCAAGGGTCTGCTTGAGCAGCGCGACGGCCATATCCGCATGCTTTACACCGAAAACACATCCCTGCGCAAAGCCCAGGACACAGGCCTGACGGGCCATCTCCTCTACCTGGCCAAACGGGCCTTCGTCCGCTTCCGCCGCTGACCATCCAGTCGCCATCGGCGAGATGCGCCGGCAGCTGATCGCCAGCTCGAGCAGTTGCACGACCCGCTGCAAGAGCCAGAGAACTCCAGCGCCGCAGCAAGACACTTTGCAGGCTCGATCCTGTCACCTTCTTTTATGTCTGGACACTGTCCAGGAACGTCGCGGACGGCACGAAAAACAGCGTGCCGGTGACGGCCTTGCTGAAGTCCAGCAGGCGGTCGTAGTTGCCCGGCGGGTTGCCGACGAACATGTTGGTGAGCATCTGCTCGGTCCGGTCAGGGGATCGCGCGTAACCGATGAAGTAGGTGCCGAACTCGCCCTTGCCGGCGTCGCCGAACGGCATGTTGTCGCGCACGATCTGCAGCTGCTCGCCATCCTTCTCGATGTTGGTCAGCACGTTGTGCGCGTAGGGAGCCTTCACCGCATCGGCCTGTTCGATATCCGAGAGTTTCGCCCTGCCGACGATGTTTTCCTGCTGCTCGACGGGCACCGCGTTCCACGCCTTCAGATCGTGCAGGTACTTCTGCACGATGACGTAGCTTCCGCCGGCAAAGTGAGGATCCTCCTCGCCGATGATCGCCGCGTCGATGGCGTCCTGGTCCACCGGATTCTCGGTGCCGTCGACAAAGCCGAGCAGATCGCGCTCGTCGAAGTACTTGAAGCCATGCACCTCGTCTGCCGTGGCGACGGCGTCGCCGAGGCGGGACAGGATCTGGGTCGCCAGCTCGAAGCACAGGTCCATGCGCATGGCACGGATGTGGAAGAGGATGTCCCCCGGCGTGGCGACGGCATGGTGTTGTCCCTTGATCTCGCGAAACGGGTGCAGATCAATGGGCCGCGGCTGCCCGAAAAGTCCGTCCCACGCGTTCGACCCAAAGCCCATGACGCAGGACAGGCGACCGTCGGGGTCGCGAAAACCTATCCCACGCAAGAGCGACGCCATGTCGCCGCAAAGCGCTCGTACCGCCTCTTCATGTTGTGGTTCGGGATTCAACGTCACCACGAGAAAAATGGCGGCGCTCGTAAGCTTGGCGACAACGGGTTGCGGAATGACGGAAGACACGACCCACTCCTTGCGAATTGTTTTTCCCAGTATGCCTTGGCCCGATGAAGTTCCAAAGCAAGCCGGTACGCGCTCTCCCGGCAATCAGCGGAGGCGCAGGCTGGCAAACGATTCAACTGCCTCCGTCCCGGCTTGCACTAATGCCGAAGCAAGCTCAACACGACCTCGAGCACGATCAACAGCACGATCGCTATCTCCAGCAATTCGGCACGGCGGCTGGATGCCTCTTCGTACAGGGCTGCATAGGTATCGCGGATAATCGCCAGCTTGCGGTCGACCGACGTGCTCAACGAAGGCACGCGGAACAGTGCCAGGGCCGCACTGTAGACGCGCGCGAGATAGACATCCTCGGTCACCTGCAAGGCGTTGTCGACTTTCTCGGTCAACTCGGTGGTTTCGGCGACCAGCGTGTACAGGCCCCGCGCGAGGTGAGCAAAGCGACGCGCGGCCAGCAACGACACCGCACCACGCGCCTCCTCAACCCGGTCGTACATGCGGGGCAATTCATCGTCCAGCAGAGTGTCGTAATACCTCAGCTCGAGCAACTGCGCGTTAGCCACTTCAATTACGTCGGCCACATCCGAATCGCCGCGTGGTTCGTAGATAAACGCACGATCCCAGGTCAGCACGACCAAGTCGTCCGCAAAGTAGGAGTAGCTGTGCGCCAGCAAGTCGCGACGCGCACCGTCCGATAACGGTCGTGTCTCACCGGAGAGAAGCCCAGTCAGGTCCACACGCTGGCGCAGCTCGGTTGCATTGAGCGGCTCGTCCAGGGCGTAGACCTTGCCGAGCAGGTAATCCTCCTGCAATGCATCCCTCGGTTCGGGGCGGTCCAGCGCCGACGCGACTGCAGCACACACCTGATCACGCAGCGCCGTCCAGAAAACATCGGGCGCTGACGGACCCAGGGCACGATCGAGCGCATTGAACTGCGCCACAAACGCGGGCCACGCCGCATCAACCACCACCACGCGCACAGCCAGCGCAGCAACACCGAAATCGTAGAGCCTGACGCTGGCGTGTGCCGTCACCGTCAGGTCGTCCAGCACCAACGGGATGGGCTCCATCAGCAGTTGCAACGGCGGAACGTCGAAGGCAATGGCCTTGGGCGACGTATTGGCAAGCCGGCTGCGACTACTCGCACCGCCTACATGCGCAAGCCAGGCCGCTTCCGCAACGGGAAGATCAATCGCATAGGCAATGTCGAACAATCGCAATGCCACCAACTCGCCGGACCGAACCGTAATGGCAGATGCATTCACCGGCGTGCGCTCCATACAACGAGATTACTCACGCAGTGTAACGGCGTTATATGAAGGCACGTCGACGTCTACCGCCATCCTGGTCAACGCCCTGGACAACCGGTCATCCCTGCGGCTGAGCAACGCAGATAGCGGACACCGACGCGGTTCAGGCGCCGTCCGTCACCACTTTCAAGACCGCACCATCGGTGCATTACTGAGCGCGTACGCTCTTGCGGTATGAAAAACGTCTCCGACGCCTCTTTGATCTGGCGAATGCCGGATCAGGATCAGTGGCCACCGTGCCGGCGGCGTGCGATCCAATTCAGCCAGGGCCCCAGATGGAAGGCACTCATTAGTCCATACATCATTGCCATGCCGCTAAGCGGCGAGGCGCCGTGCGCGGCTGAGCAAAGCATGTCCATCGGGCCGCCTGAAACGACGCCGCTCAACAACGCCATTAGGGCGAACGTCGGCGCAGCCGCGAGGCCAAGCCAGTTGGCCGCGCGGAGAGATGCCGCATCACCGCCTCCATGACCGATGGCAGCGCAGATACCTGCGTCGGCATGCACGTCGCTCACGTCATTTCTCCTGTCATGAAGCATCGTTGCGCTGCCACCAGGACATGGCTCAGCGCTGGTCGTACTTGTCGTGGTGCCGCCACCAGACGCCGTTATCGTTGCGCCCCCTGGGGGCGCGGTCGAGCCACTGATACATGCCCCAGAGGCCGTCCAGTCCGCGCGCATAGGTGGAATACGTGTGGTAGACGACGCCATCCTCCAGCACAAACGCGCTCATGCCCGGCATCTCGCGCAGGTAGGTGGCCACGTCCGTCTCCGTCATGGCCGCGATCTGGCCGACGAAGCCATCCTTGCCTGCCTTCACGGCCGGTCTCACGTCCATCGCCTGGTAGTTGTAATTCACCGGACCATGGCGCAGTTGGTCTTCGGTGAATGCAACGTTGAAGTCGAAGTTGAACTCTCCATTGGGCGCCGACGCCCAGGGGAACGTCCAGTCCATCCGCTGCTTGAACGCTTGCAGCTTCGCAAGCGGTGCCCGCGACACCGCCGTGAAGGCCACGTCGTGGTTTTCCAGGTGGACAACGGAGCCGTTGAACCCGTCCGCGATGGACGAGCAGGATGGGCAGCCAGCTGCGTAGCCGGGCCCGAACATGAAGTGGTAGACGAGCAGCTGCGAGCGCCCCCGGAAAAGATCCGTCAGCGTGGCGCTTCCCTCATCAGTCTCGAACCGATACTCCTTGTCGATACGGACCCACGGCAGCGCCTGCCGTCGCCGCGCCAGTTCGTCACCGCGCCGCGTCAGCTCCTTCTCCGCATCCAGCAACTCAAGCCGCGCCGCCAGCCACTCTTCTCTTGTTCCAGTCTTGTCGTTGGTCATCACTGCTCTCCTTCCCAACTCAGGCTGCAGCCGGCTCGTTGAGCACGTAGCCAGCCGTCTGGTTGCGCAAGGCCGCTTGGAAGGCCGGCCGCGTCTCGCAACGCTTGACGTAGGCCTCGAGCCGCGGGAATTCGGCCACCAGATCCGTATGCCGGATGAACCTCAGCACGGTGGTCATCAGAATGTCGGCCGCCGTGAAACGGCCCAGCAGATAGTCGCGACCGTCGAGACATTCGGAAAGCGCGGTCAATCGGGCCTTCACCTCGTCAATGGCGCCAGGATGCCGCAGCGGCACCCATGCTTCGTCACGGTGCAGTACGTCCATCACGAAAAGATTCCAGAGCGGCGGCTCGACGGTATTGAGCGCCGTGAACATCCAGGCAAGCGTTTCAGTGCGCCGGTCAGCGGGCATGAGCGCTTCGCAATGTTCGGCAATGGCATGGACGATGGCGCCCGACTCGATCAAGGTTCCATCGCCGGATTCGAGAACGGGCACCATGCCGAAAGGATGTTTGCGCCGATAGGCATCGGAGCTTCGTTCCTCGATGCCTATCCACCGACTTTCATAGGCAAGTCCCGCCTCTTCGAGTGCCCAGCGCACGCGCAGATCGCGCACAAGCCCTTGGGCAAAAGGTGGTACCCAGCTGAAACCCCACACAGCGATCTTTTCCATCTCGTCTCTCCTCGTATTCACGTCTTGTCGGTGCCGGTTGTCTCCGGCGCGTTGCTTGGTGAGCGTGAGATAGACTGCGACCGGGCCATCGAAGGGTGGGAGTGACAAGTGTGGCGTGATTCAACAGGCACGTTGAAATGAGCTCGCTCCAATGGATTCGCTGATCACGGCCGCGGCACGGGCGCTCGCGGCGGGCGATCCGCTCGGCGCATTGAAGCGCGTCGCGCTGCGCGACGATGCGCCTGCACTCGCACTGCGCGGCATCGCGATGGCCCAGCTCGGCGATTTCGTGCGGGCGAAGACGCTGCTGCGCCGCGCCGCGCGCGCCTTCGGTCCGCACGAATCGATGGCCCGCGCACGCTGCGCCGTCGCCGAGGCCGAGATTGCGCTCGTCTCGCGTGATCTGGGCGAGCCCACAAAGGCGCTCGATGCAGCGCGAGCCACGCTGGAAGCACACGGCGATCACGCGAACGCCGCGTATGCGCGCTATCTCCAGGCCCGGCGCCTGCTGCTTATCGGACACCTCGACGACGCCGAGCGCACACTCGCCGAACTCGACCCGGCCGCATTGCCGCCCGCATCGCGAGCCTCCTGCGAACTGGTCGTCGCGGGTATCGCAATACGTCGCCTGCACACAGCAGGAGCGCGCGCCGCCCTGGTTCGAGCCGAACAGGCGGCGCGCCAGGCCGGCGTTCCGGTGCTGACGGCGGAAGTCCAGAGCGCCTTCCGCGTGCTGGATCTGCCCGCCGCGCGCCTGATCGCCCACGGCGATGAGCGACTCCTTCAGCTCGACGAGGTCGAGGCATGGCTGGCGTCCACAGCGTTCGTCGTGGACGCGTGCCGCTACGCCGTGCGCGATGCGCGTTCGACGATCTCGCTGGAGCGGCGCCCGGTACTGTTCGCGCTTGCGCGGACCTTGGCCGAAGCGTGGCCCGGCGACGTATCGAGGGCCACACTCATCGCGCGTGCCTTCCGCACCCGGCACGCCGACGAGTCGCATCGCGCGCGCTTGCGGGTCGAAGTCGGGCGCCTGCGCACGCTGCTTCGATCGATGGCCGACATCAGTGCGACGAAGCACGGCTTCGCGCTGGCTCCGCATGACGCCAGCGAGGTCGTCGTGTTGGCTAGGCCCGTCGACGACGCGCATGCGGCCGTGCTTGCCCTGCTCGCCGACGGGGAATCGTGGTCAAGCTCGGCGCTGGCGCTGGCGCTCGGCACCAGCCAGCGCAGCGTGCAGCGGGCACTCGATGCATTGGCAACTGCCAACAAGGTGGACTCGTTCGGGCGCGGTCGGGCGCGCCGCTGGATGACCCCGCCCATGCCGGGATTCCCGACAAGCTTGTTACTCCCGACGCCCTTCCCCGGCGATTAGGATGGATGCATGAAACGATCAAACGCCGAAATCATCAGCGAGTACGGTCCCTTTCCGGGTGTCGATAGTGTGGGTGGCGTCACTTACGACGGTGAGCGCGTCTGGTTCGCCGCCGGCGGCACGCTGGCCGCGTTCGATCCGGCCAGCGGGGAAGCGCTGCGCAGCATCGACGTCGCCGCGCACGCGGGTACCGCCTTCGACGGCCATCACCTGTTTCAGATCGCCGAGAACCGCATCCAGAAGATCGACCCGGCGACGGGCCGTGTGCTCGCCACCATTCCTGCGCCGGGCGCGGGAGGCGACTCCGGACTCGCCTGGGCCGAAGGCACGCTCTGGGTCGGCCAGTACCGCGACCGCAAGATCCATCAGGTCGATCCCGAAACAGGCGCGATTCTTCGCACCATCGCGTGCGATCGTTTCGTCACCGGCGTCACCTGGGTCGACGGCGAGCTGTGGCATGGCACCTGGGAAGGCGACGAAAGCGATGTGCGACACATCGACCCCGCTACCGGAGAAGTGCTCGAGAGCTTGCAGATGCCAGCCGGCGTCGGCGTGTCGGGACTCGAGTCCGATGGCGGCGACCGCTTCTTCTGCGGCGGCGGACGCAGCGGCAAGATCACCGCCATCCGCCGGCCCAGAAGCCGGGCCAGCGGATGATCGAGTAGTCTGCTGCCAGCCTGTTTTGGAGCCACTTCCTGTACAGCCAGCTCATTGAATCAAGTCGTGCTGCAGCTGCGCGATGCATTACTCGGCCGACGTGAGCACCGGCGCAAAGCCTCCGCCCGGCGTCCTGAAATTGGTGGTCTGCCCTCGATACAGGCGCGCTGCGTACAGCAACGGCTGCCCTTGGTAGGCATAGACCCGGATATCGGACTTCAGTGGCCCGTCGTCCCGGCTGGTATGCCGCTCGCCGGGCGGTACCAGCTCCTGGGCGATATACGCGCTTGCACCGATGTCTTCCCACACGCGCCGGGTCAGTTTGTCGCCGCGGTAGCTCGCCTTGCTGCCGAAGCCAGCGGCCGGCTTGAAAAACAGTCTGCGGCGTCGGCTCCAGAGTTCGTCGCGGTTTTCGGTCGTCACCAGCGTGGTCGTGGGCACAGCGGAGACGAGCGCGTCGATGACGTCGGCGCTGGCACCGGCGTGGCCAAGGAACTCCCGGTTGCCCAGCAGAGCGAGATTCCGTTTGTCGGCATACAGCGCATGCGCGCGCGGGTGAGGCGTTACCACGATCTCGCCGGCCAGGTAACTCGCACGGATCGTTTCGTGCCTGGATGCTGCCAGGGAAAAATCGGTCAGCCGGTTGTAGATCATGTCCACCGCCTTGCCGTTGACCCACAGACGGCCATGCCGATGCTCGAGCTCCGCCGGATCGCAGATCGTGGCGTCGATGCCGTGGCGAATGAACAGCTCACGGAACAGCAGGAACTCGGGATAGAGGTACTGAGTCGCAGGGTCCTCATCGACGATCGCGATCGAGGCGAGCGGCCGGTCGCCGGCCTGGCGCATCCATTCTTGCCGCATCACCTGCAGAACCTGCTGCTCGGCCTCCGCCATGTCGGTCGGAGCGGTAACGATGTCGGGCACGCACGAGCGCAGCGCCTGGCCGACCAGTGCGTTCAGCAGAACGCCACCGGGATTGGTGTTGATCTCGATCAGCCGGGGACCGTCCGGCGTGATGTGGAAGTCCAGTCCCAGCATTCCACCGGGCGTTCCAGGATCGAACTGCGCGATCTCCGGCGCCCACGCCAACACCGCAGCCTGATAGTCGGGCAGCGCCACCGCAGCCTGCACCGCAGAGACGACGCGATCCAGCTCCGTCAGATGCTCCCGCGATACATAGACGGGCAACGCAGCAAACAGGTTCGCGTGTGAATCCGTGAACGTGCCTGGCAGTCCATGCGCGCCGACGGCCGACGCCAATGCCTCATGCATCGCCTCGGGTGCGACGGCCACACAGTGGCAGTCCCGGTTCAGCGCCTCCATGGAGCGCGGGTTCGCACACATGGCGTCGCAGGCAAGAGGCGGTGGGGATGGCGAATCGACGATCATGGCGACAGATGATACGGCCAGTTCCGCTCCACGCTGGCATGGGAAGGCGGCCAAGCCTGGGCGCTCCACGTCGCACCCTGTCGTCAACGCGAGCGCCCGGTCGGGATAAGTGCACTCTGGCCCATGCTTTCCCGGCATCACGTCAAATAGCATGCGTGGATCTTTTCCCGCAGCAGACGGCCGCATGGGATCCTCGGCGCAAGCAGATCCTCCTCACTCGCATCCACCCATCGGCGCGTTGCTGCGCGAATGGCGGACCGCGCGGCGCATGAGCCAACTCGACCTCGCGCTGGAAGCCGACATCTCCGCCCGGCACCTGAGCTATGTCGAAACGGGCAAGGCACGCGCCAGCTGCGAATTGATCTGTCGGCTGGCCGATGTGTTCGGGATGCCGTTGCGCGAGCGCAACGCGCTGCTGCTGGCCGGCGGCTACGCGCCGCAGTACCAGGAGAACGCGCTGGCCACGCCGGCACTGGAGCGGATGCGGCAGGCGATCGAACTGATCGTCGCCCACCAGGAGCCCTATCCTGCCTTCGTGATCGACCGGCAATGGAACGTGCTGATGGCCAACGAGGCCGCCGTCAGGGTCAATCGCCTGCTGATGGACGGTCGCGAGAGCCGGCACGCCAACCTGCTGCATCAGGTGTTCGACCCGGATGACTTCCGCCCGGTGATCGTCAACTGGCCGGAGGTCGCGGAGAAGTTCATCCGCCATGTCCATGAGCAACTCGCCGCCGTTCCGACTGATCGCACGCTGCAGACCTTGCTGGCCGAAGTGCTGGGCTACCCCGGCGTGCCCGGGCACTGGCGCATCCGCGATCTGGAGAACACACCAGCTCCCGTGCTCACGCTCGTGTTCCGCAGCCGCCGGGGCGAGTTGCGCTTCTTCGAGACGATCACGACCTTCTCCATGCCACGCGACGTCACGCTGGACGAACTGCGGATCGAATGCGCGTTTCCTGCCGACGACCACACGGCCGCGGTCTGCGCCGAGCTGGCGGCGTCCGCCTGACACGGCCATGACCTCGCAGGTTATTGAGCGCCTGCGGCCGGCCGTACATCCTCGGTGCTTCTTTGCACAATCAGGATAGTCACGATGAACAAGCGTTCCATAGCGGCATGCGGATGGGTGCTGGCGATCGCCATGTCGATCACCGCCGGATCGGCCATCGCCGGAGCCGGAACTTCGGCAGCAACGCCGCACCTCGGCTCGCAGTACGCGCAGCTCGCCAGCCTGTCCGGGCATTGGGCCGTGCGGCAATCGATGTGGACCGATCCGAAGGCACCCCCTGCCATCGACCACGGCACCGCCACCTATGCGATGGTGCTCGGCGGCCACCACCTGCGGCAGGATCTCCGCATCGCATCGAGCAAGCCCTTCGAAGGCCTGGGTTACATCGGTTACGACGACGCCACCGGCAAGTACTACAGCAGCTGGATGGACACCAATGTCTCCGCAATGATCCTCGCGCACGGCGACTACGACGCGGCGAGCCGGACCTACACCTTTACCGGCGAGATGCCCAGCAAAGGCGGCGCGCCAGTCCCGGTGCGCGAAGTCATGCACATCGCCGACAACGATCACTTCGTCTACGAGTACTACGAGACCCGCGACGGCAAGGAAGCCCTCGCCGTCAACCTGCAATACACGCGGGTGGACTGAAGGCAGTCTGTTTTCGGGACACCACCGCACCCATGCCTGGCGCAGCATCGGGCAGGAAGCCGGCATGCGCCGAAACCCGTGGCAACGTGCAGTTTTCAGGAAAAGTCGACTTGACCACGCCGCCCCTCCTTGGAAGTCGACGACGGCACGGTCCCATGTCGATTCCGCATGCACTCATTCGTCACATGGAAGAAGGCGACCATATCGGCCGCCCTACCCACCAAGGAGACAGCCATGTCCTACATCGATGGTTTCGTGATCGCCGTACCCAACGCCAACCGCGAGAAGTTCATTGGGCACGCCAAAACCTTTGACGCGATTTTTCTGGAGTTCGGCGCCACACGCGTGATGGAGTGCTGGGGCGACGATGTGCCCGACGGCAAGCTCACCGATTTCCGTCGCGCCGTGCAGGCGGAGAAAGACGAATCCGTGGTGTTCTCCTGGGTGGAATGGCCCGACAAAGCCACCCGCGATGCCGGCATGGAGAAATTCATGAAAGACCCGCGCATGGCGGCCGCCAGCGACATGCCCTTCGACGGCAAGCGCATGATCTTCGGCGGCTTCGCACCGGTGGTAAGCCTGTCGGCGTAGCTACTGCACTCTACCCGTTCGCCCTGCATGGCCAAGGGCTGATCCTCTGCCATGGAAGCCATCATGGCTGCCAACACCCTTCGTCTCCACAGAAGGCAACGTGCGAGCTTCTCCTTGATGCCAGATGCAACGCGGCCGATCTTGCGAATGGCATTCCTGTAAGCGCTTTCCATTTGCGCAAGCGTGGCCGGGCATCGGGCCTTCCATATGTCGACAACGATCCCGGCCAGAGTCACGAATACCGTTTGCAGCAAGGCACCTTCGCTGGAAGTGAAAATCAGGATAGCCTGTTGCGCGGCGGCGCGTACTTCTACGCCGGGATCAAAACGGAGGTTGCAAATCGACGAAGCGTTCATGCCGAATCCCCTGGCTGGAGTTTGGATGCACGGCCACCGTCAGGCGCTCACAGGCAGAGGTTCGGCATGCGGGAGGCTGCCCATGCCTAGCAGCGTGGCTTCGACTGCTGCCTCCATCGGCGTATGCGGCTCGCGTCCCAGCACCGCGATCAGCTTCGCGTTGTCCATACGCACGGGAGTGCGCCACAGGTAGCGCATCTCGCGCATCTCCCGGAAAGTCGCGACAAAGGGCGAGGCCAGCGTCAGCAGCCACCAGGGGAAGGCGGCAACGCGCGGCTCGCTGCCTGTATTGCGACTTACCACGCGACGGATCGCTGCGCTCATCCGGGTTCCGTCGGCGTCCCAGTGCCCTGCCATGTGGAAGCTGGCGAAGGCGTCCAGCTTCTCGCGGCGCGCCAGCAGCTCGACCATGGTGCGTGCGACGTCCGGCAAATACGACCATTGATGGCCGACGCCACGCGCGCCCGGATAGCTCACCGTCCTGACCGGTTGTCCGGGCTTCACCAGCCCCTGCGAGAACCAGTTGTTGCCGGCTTTCGGACCAAAGAAGTCACCGGCACGGACGATCAGCACCCGCGCACCGTTGCAACTCGCGTCGAGCAAATGCCGTTCCAGCTCCACCCGGATGGCTCCCTTGCGGGTGACCGGATGCTGCGGCGAATTTTCGTTCACCAGCGGAAAGGCATCCGGGCCGTAGTTGTAGACCGTGCCGGGAAGCACGATCGTCGCGCCCTGGGCGATGGCGGCGGCAATGGTGTTGTCCAGCATCGGCAGCACGAGTTCCGACCATTGGCGATAGCCGGGCGGATTGACCGCATGAACGATGACCGAGCAGCCCTTCGCGGCTTCCAGAACGTCCTGCCGGTTCAACGCATCACCGGGCAGCCAGGTGATGCCGTCTTTACGTTCGGCCGACTTTGCCGCACCGCGTTTCAGTGCCCGCACCTGCCAGCCTGCATCGCGCAACTGACGCGCGACTTCACCGCCGATCCCGCCGGTGGCACCAAGCACCAGAGCGTTGTTGTTCGTTGCCATGACCTTGTCCTCACTATTGTTGGTGGGGAAATTCTGGGTCGTGGGTCGCTCCCATGGAATTGCCTAACATGATCTACATGCTATACATTAATGTATGAACTCGACGATCGGCTGGGAGCTCTATCGATCCTTTCTTGGCGTGCTCAAGGAGGGCTCGCTGTCCGGCGCCGCGCGCGCCCTGGGCATCACGCAACCCACGGTGGGACGGCACATCGCCGCGCTGGAAGAAGCCCTGGGCGTCGTGCTGTTTACGCGCTCGCAAGTGGGCCTGATGCCCACCGAGATCGCGTTGGCACTGCGCTCGTATGCCGAGGCGATGGAGAGCACCGCCGCATCGCTGGAACGCACGGCCACCAGTCAGGGCGAAGGCGTGCGCGGTGTGGTTCGCGTGTCAGCCAGTGACGTGATCGGCGTGGAGGTATTGCCGCCTATCGTTGCGCGACTGCGTGACCAGCATCCCGACCTGAAGATCGAGCTCGTACTGACCGACCGCGTGCAGGATCTGTTGCGACGCGAAGCGGACATCGCGGTGCGCATGATGCGCCCGGATCAGGGGCAACTGGTCGCGCGACGTATCGGGCCGATTGAAATCGGGCTGCATGCGCGCAAGGACTACCTGGCTCGTCATGGCGAGCCGCGCGATCCCGGCGAGCTGGCGAACCATTCCGTCATCGGCTATGACCAGCCAACGGCCTTTGTCCGCAAGACCGAAAAGTCAGTGAAGGGTTATGGCCGCGAGATCTTCTCCTTGCGAACCGACAACAATCTCGCGCAGCTAGCCTTGATCCGCTGCGGTGCCGGCATCGGCTTCTGCCAAGTCCCGATCGCCAGGCGGGACAAGTTGCTGAAGCGCGTGCTGGTCAAGGAGTTTTCGCTCCAACTCGAGACCTGGGTCACCATGCATGAAGACCTGCGCAACAGTCCGCGCTGTCGCGCCACCTTCGATGCCTTGGTCGAAGGACTGCAACAATATATGGCTTAGTGCCTGACGTTCTGGCGTTGGTAGGTGGCATGTCGATCTGCGCAACCGTCGTTCGTCGAAGAGTATGAAGGGTATCCTCACCGCCCTGAATCAGGAGAACCCGCATGGCCAGCAAGAACACGATTTGCCTTTGGTATGACGGCACCGCCCTGGACGCCGCGACGTTCTACGCCAAGACGTTCCCGGATAGCGTCGTGGGCACTGTCTATCGCGCGCCGGGTGACTATCCCGCCGGCAAGCAGGGCGATGTACTGACGGTCGAGTTCACGGTCATGGGCATTCCGTGTCTGGGATTGAACGGCGGCCCCGGGGTTCCGCACACCGACGCGTTCTCGTTCCAGGTGGCGACCGACGATCAGGCCGAAACCGACCGCCTGTGGAACGCGATCATCGACAACGGCGGCCAGGCCAGCGCCTGCGGCTGGTGCAAGGACAAGTGGGGCCTGTCGTGGCAGATCACCCCGCGCGTCCTGATGGCCGCGATCACCGACCCCGATCCCGCCGCAGCCAAGCGCGCGTTCGACGCCATGATGCAGATGACGAAGATCGACATCGCCGCGATCGAGGCTGCCCGGCGTGGTTGACGATGGCCACGGTCAGTCACCGCAGCAAAGCCGCCATCAATGACGTGACGCATGATGACGTCATGCCATCACCCGGAGCCTTCCCATGATCCCCACCATCACCGCCTTTGAAAGTTCGCCCGATCGCGGCCGAGGACTCGCGCGCGACATGCGCGTTCGCTGGGCGCTTGAAGAAGTGGGTCAGCCTTACGAGGTTCGTCTGGTGTCGTTCAGCGCGATGAAGGAACCCGCGCATCGGGCGCTCCATCCTTTCGGGCAGATTCCCACCTACGAAGAAGGCGATCTGGCCTTGTTCGAATCGGGCGCCATCGTGTTGCACATCGCGGAGCGTCATGCAGGCCTGCTGCCGGACGATGCGAATGCCCGGGCGCGCGCGATCACATGGATGTTTGCCGCGGTCAACACGGTGGAGCCGCCGATCCTTGAACTCGTCATTGCCAAGTTTGTGGAGGGCGACAAGCCCTGGTCCGAGCAGCGCCTGCCTCTCGTCAAGGACCGCATCCGCGACCGGCTGAAGCAACTCTCCGCGCGCCTTGGCAATGCCGACTGGCTCGATGGTGCGTTCAGCGCGGGCGACCTCATGATGGTCGGCGTGCTGCTCCGGCTGAAAGCATCGGGCCTGCTGGACGAGTACCCGAACCTCGCCGCCTATGTCGCCCGCGGCGAAGCGCGACCTGCGTTCAAGCGTGCCTTCGCCGCTCAATTGGCGGTGTTCACTGACAAACATCCGAACGGCTGATGAAGGTTCACTTAGGCCAGAAACATTTTTGAAGAATGAAGTGTCTCTGGCCCTTTGGCGCACCCGACGATAGCTAACTCCATGTTGTCACTGACACCTCTTTGGACGATCTGCTCACGCTGAAGCGTGACTGCACGCTGCGAGGATGCGCTGGCTTTCCTGCCCGCAGACACGTCTGTTGCGTCCATCGCATCGTCCATCGCATAAAGAAAAGGCCCGGCAGTCTCCTTGCCGGGCCTCCCTTCTTCACCATGCGCGCATCAGTGCGCCAAGGCTCACTTCGCGTTGGCAGCCTCGTCGCACTTGATTTCGCTGCAGTTGAAATCCACTTTGACGCCGCCAGCCACGGTTACCGGCACGTTGAGATGCTTGGTTACATCCCGATCGCCCTGCTTCAGCGTGACTGTGTAGATGCCCGGCGGCAGGTGGGGTGCGGAGTAACGGCCGGCGGAATCCACCGTCACCGTTCGGCCAGTCCCAGTCGTGTCGCTGCGTACAGCGATGCTGTAGCCCGCTGGCGCGTTGCCGAACACTGTGCCCGCAGTGGCCTGCGCACTGGCCGTGGAGATTCCCGCCATGGCGAACGCGCCAATGGCACCGGCCAAAGCAAGGCCACGAGCGATACGACGCGAGACAGAACGGGGCGAGAGCAGGTTGTTCATGGGTCAGTTCCTTGGTTCATTGTGGGGGAAAAGCACGGGCACACCAGGGGTTTGGCTGCTGCCCGTGCATCGAGGCGGACGACGCCGCCCCAAACCGGCGTGTCGCCGGTATTTCGCGCGATCACCTACGCCAGCAGCATGCTGCCGACGGTCATCGCGCAAATCATTACGCAGACGCCGAACAGGCTCCGCAGCATCAGGGTTTCGTATTTGAATTTCATGGCAGCTCTCCATCGAATGAGGAAACGAAGCTTTCGAGATGGATGTGGCAAACGCCGTGCCAAAGTCTTCACGCCTTGAAAACCGCGCTCCCATGCCGCTTTTCGTTGATCATCGAAAGGGAACAATCCGTCCGCGGACACTTCGCGCGGACATCGGACACAGCGGACACGCCACAAAATGCGGCGACACCCGACAGAAGTTCAGGTGCACGCTTGCGCGACGAGGTCAACCAAACCCTCGCCACACTTGCCAACAGCATTCACGGTGACTCGGGCAATGGCGGCGATGAGCCGTGTGGATTCGATCTTCCACACGGCCTCAATCGCCTCAGGCAGATCTTTCCTGCCTGCCGGATGACGGCGTTTCGGTAGTCACTGACGATGCGCGTCGTCGAACTAACCAGTCTTCAACGGCCCGGCGACCTTGTACGTACTGAGGATGACGCCGGATGGCGTTGCCTGTGTGCTGACGAGCTCGAAGGAACGTGGCGGCGTTCCCTCCGCAAAGAAGCGCTTCCCTGTGCCCAGCAGGACCGGATAGACGACCAGCAGAACTTCATCCGCCAGTCCATGCTCGAGCAGCGTCGAGGTCAACGTGGAGCTGCCCGAGAGGATGAGGTCCGGGCCGTCCTTCGACTTGATGCGACGAATGTCCTCGACGAAGTCCGGGCCGACACCCTCGAACGGGCCCCATTCAAGACTTTCCGGCCGGTGGGTCGCGACATATTTCTTCGCGGCGTTGAGTCCGTCCGCCATCGGACTGCTCGGCGCCTTGGGCCAGAAGCCCGACCAGGCATCGTAGGTGCGACGGCCAAGCAGCAGATCGAAGCTCCCGCCATGCGCAGCGATGATGGCGTCCCGGCCAGCGGGGGTCCGATAGGGTGCGGTCCAGTCGCTATAGGGGAAATCGTCGTCATCGACAGAGTGCTGGATCACGCCGTCCAGCGAGATGTGTTCGATGATCTTGAGCTTTCGCATGTGAATCTCCGTATTCCGGGATGGGCGTTTCTATTCCGCTGGCATGACGAGGAACTCGCGCACCTCGACCGGTGCGCGGCATGCGACCACGGCCTTGCGGCCCCACGCCAGCGCCTCATCCATGTCGGCTGCGTCGAGTATCCAGAAGCCGCCAATGTGTTCCTTGGCCTCGATGTAGGGCCCATCGGTGATGACTACCTTTCCGCCGGGCTGCTTGCGCAGTGACTTCGCGAGGGGTGCCGATTGCAGGCCGCCGGCGAAGAACCAGGCACCGGCAGCCGCCATCTCGTCATTGAGCGCCTGGATCTCGCGGATCATCGCTTCGTCTTCAAGCGACGGGTCGTAGTTGTCGGGGTGGTGGATCGCCACCAGATATTGCGGCATGTCTTCTTCTCCCATGACCTGCAGGCTGGCTGGTCGCCAGCCTTCACCACAACGACGAACAGCCGGAACCGATTTCGACAACCCTTCGAAAATTCAGGTTTGACCCCGAGCTATTGTTTGGAAGCAGACAATGCCCTTCTCATTTGTCTCCAGCCATAGGGAGACTTCCGCCACCCTCTACGATGGAGCAATCCATCCTATGCAAGCAGCTCGCGCCGCGTCGCGGATGTGTAGAGCCCGATGCGCGAGGCGAGTTCATGTACCGTGCTTGGACGTAACGGGCTCTGACCCGCTTATTTCTAGCTCTACGCGGTTAACTCGGCGCTCAATATGCCGGCGCGATGATGTCGAAACGCTCGACCCGACCGACCTTCGCCAGGGTGGCCTGGACGTCGGGACGTGAGGTCACAGCGTTCCAGCGCTGGTCCATCGTCTTCATGATCGGTGTCTGTTCGCTGTGGACGTAGTGCTGCATTTCGACCAATGCACCGCTACGCCAGTCTGGAGCGTTCAAGCGCTGGATCAGTAGCGCTGCAGCTGCATCGAGATCGCCGTGCTTCAGCAGGGCGCGCTGCCATGTGGCGATGTCAGCGGTGCGGTGTTCCTGCAGATAGGCCATGTGCTTGGCAATAGAGCCGTTGTCGTTCTTCTCGATGGCGATCTGCAACCTGACGTATTCCAGCTGCATGTTGCCGTTCGGCGACATCTCCCCCGGCTCGACAATGGCGGCAACGGCCTTGTCAGGCTGGTCCAGATCGGTAAACAAACCTCCGAGGTTGATCGACTGGCTGACGTTCACGCCGCCACCCTCGGGGCGTTTCGCGGCACGCGTCATTTCCCGCACGGCATCGTCCCAGCGGCCCTCGTGCGCGAGCGCGAGCGAACGCTGGTTCAGTACCCAGTTGTAGGCCTCATTGAAGTCCGTATAGGTCTTTTCACCGTCGCCGTGTTCGGCGTGCGCAACGGCTGCGTCACTGATCGAAAGGACCTCGGCATTCCGTCCCTTCTCGATCAGCAGATCCTGCAAACGCTGCACGGGCCTGAGTTGGTCAGGATGAGCCTTGACCTGCGCCCGCGCCGCCAGGATCTGCGCTTCGAGCAGGTGGTCCACATCAAAAGCCTGCGACTGACCACGGGTAATCGAGTCGAAGCGCTTGTCGACGCGCATGCTCAAGGCCGCGTCGGCGTTGCGGATGCGCTGGGCGACCGTGGCGGCGTGCTTACCTTCGTTGTGCTCGATCTGCAGCAGTGCCAGGTCGCGCCAAAGGGGGTCGTAGTCACTGTACCCGACCTGCCAGTTCGCATCGAACAGTGCATCGAGCATGGCGTGGTCGACGTCGTCTTCATGCGCGACGCGCAGCGCATAGTGGGTCTGTGCTATGCCCTGTGGGCGCACGTTATCGAGCTGGTCCGGCCATTGCTTTGCGATGGCCTCCACGCAACGCCCGGCATCAGCGTTGTCGCTGGTGTACAACGCGGCGAACAGACGGGCCGTCCATGCGGCGCCAGTGGCCTGGTCGAAGCCGGTGGCCCTGATCGCAAGCCGATGCGCCTTGGCGTACTGCTTGTCCTGGAACGCGATGACAGCCGCCACGTTCAAGGTCTGGAAGCGGAGCTCGGCCGGCAACTGATCGAAGCCCGGAGCGGCGATGACCCTATCTAGCTCGGGCGCGGCCTTTTTCTCGTCGCCGTTGCTAACGTCGGAGAAGGCCTGCTTGAGTTGAAGCGTTGCGTCGCTGACCTCGGTTGACGGTTGCGAGTGGACCACACTGACCGGCTCGATCGACGCGCACGCCAGTCCAGCACCCAGCAGCAACCCCAACGCCACAGCTATCGTGAGCGTCCTGTTCATTTTGTCTCCCCTGAAATGTCGGACGCGGTGCTTACGCCACGCGCTTCCCTCTGATGCTATAGCGTCCATGCAATAGGTAGCAAAAGCCACGCTGGGTCAGTTTGAAAAGGGATCGAACAAAGGTATCCGTCAAACCCGGGCCATCTCAGAGGCATTTCCCCGAATTACCTCCGTCCGCTTATCGGCGAGTTTGTTGTAGGCTGCTGCAGAAGCATCGGAGCATGCAAGGGGAAGGGATATGTGCGATCAGAAAGAAAGGTGGTCAAGCCTAGCCACCAGCGGGTTGGCGGTTTTTTTATCCTGTTTTTCTGGTTTGTCGCACGCTGGAACACATCACTACTACTACACCGACCCTCAAGGCACGGTGTTAGCCAAGGCTGACGCCATCGGCACCATCATCGCCACGTACGACTATGCGCCATATGGCACTGCCGTGGCGAGTATGAGTCCAGCGCCGAACGGGCCTGGGTATACGGGACATGTGAACGATCCAGACACTGGACTCGTGTACATGCAAGCACGCTACTACGACCCAGTTACTGCGCGCTTTTTGAGCACCGATCCGGTGAGCTCATCAGCAGGCGACGCATTCAAATTCAACCGCTACACATATGTCAACAATAATCCCATCTCCAATATTGATCCGGATGGAAGGGACCTTCTGGTAATTACTGGTGGACGACGTTCAGGAAGTGAAAATATATTTGGACATGTGGCGACATCCATTCAGGGTTATGGCATGGCGAGCTATGGCAATGCCACACCCCTTGGGAGTTCTACCACCCAATACATTACAGAGCAGAGCGCGTTTCGCACTCAGACCGTAAGTATAATTACTACCACTCCTAGCCAGGATGCCAAGGCCGTAAATTTTATCCAAACCAGTCAGAGTCAAAATACTGCATCAATCATCGACAACTGTGCTGTCAAAACGAATTTAATTATCAATGCCTCTGGCGTGGTCACCAATATCAGCCACTTCCCCGCAACCACGTTACTGAATGTTGCTCTCAAGCCAGGGGTCAAGACCTACGTCATCCCACAGAATGGGCAAATTCCAAAAGACCTTCAGAATATTCTCACTCGATTCGACCCACCAAAGCCTCCTCCGCCCCCGCCACTTCCTTCGCCTAAGCCCGCGCCTTCAGCTGATCGACCGAATAATTGACATTCCATGAATGACACGAAATGGCTGACATATGAAAACGGCAAGAAAAAACGTAAAAGTCACCGCATTTTTGGTAGCACTCATACCTATCGGTTTCTTTTCTTCATGTGCGTACCTTTCAAGTAAAGGCAACCTGGCTTATGAATCCACCAAGCCAGGGGATTCTAGGGCTATCGTTATTGATAAATTTGACATGCCATTTGTTTCAAAGGCATCTGGCGTTCCATTTTCTCATTATGAGGCGGAAGGATGTAAGAGCCCGTGCGCTGAACGACTATGGTTTCAGAATAAGTTATCTTTTGATATAGAAGCGTGGTCCGTCGATTTTGACAAGCAGGGTCATGCTATTGATAAATATCACTGGACTTCTCCCTGATTATGCACCTCTGACCAAGCGGGTCAGAGCCAATTTATTCAAGCGTGCTTTTGACGCTCAATTGGCGGTGCTCACTGGCCAGCCTCCGACCAGCCGATAAAGGTCCGCTCTGGGCCTGGATTCAACGAATCCAAGACGAGGTGGGTTCACTTCCGCGCATTGCCAAGTGAACCTGCCCCTGTTTTGCCCTACTCCGCCGCTTCGGGCGCGCCCATGCGGCCCTTGCTGTACATCCCGGAGCGATCGAAACAGCAGGCATTGCGCTTGCCGCATGCGAGCTTGTCGCAAGCGGCGGCGATGCGCTTGCCGCGCGTCTCGGCCTTCTTGCCGGAGGTGATCCAGTGGATCCAGTCGCGTCGCGCCACCGGCGTGATGTCGGCCCATGTCGCCTTGGCGTCCGCGTTGGACGCCAGCGCCCTGCGCAGGTCGGCGGGCACCTTGGGTTCGGGCTCCTTCTCCACCGGCGCGATCTCCAGCGCGACGCTATCGCCCGCGGAGACGCCGGCGGACTCGCGCAAGGCGTTGTCGATCTTGAGCCAGTGGCTGCCGCGACCATCCGGCTCCAGCGTGGCCTGGAAGGGCTGGCCTTCAAAGCTGCCCTCGATGGTGACCATGCTCCGCGTCGGCAGCTTCGCGCTCGCGACCATGGGCAGCACCAGGAAGGTCCACGCCGCGCCCTTGGGCGCCGCGGGGCGCAACAGCATCGTCTTGAACTTGATCACCGCGGTGGGTTTGGCCATGGCGAAACGGTAGCACCGGTCGTCGTGATCGACGAAACGCGGACGGAGTGAGCCAGCAAGGGCCGCTACTGCGCCCCTGCACGGAAAATGCGCAATGGCGCGGAGGAGCGAGTCAGCCGTGCTCATCCGGAATTAATTTCCTCCGCCCCCTTATTCGCATGACTCCCGCTACTGATAGGTCGGATGCTGCCGCACGATGTGCGACGTGCTGCCCATGGACAAACGCGCGGGCAGCGCAAGGTAGGCGGCCCGCTCCTCGCGCACGCCGGGTTTCGTGCCGTGCGGCGACTCCAGCCGCTGCTCATCATGGATGTCGCTGATGATGTCGCGCAGCTTCTCCACATCGCGGACGATGGCATCCCCCATGATCGACAGCGTGACATCGGATAACTCGGCATGATCGCTGCAAGTCACCACATTGCCGTGGGCCCGGAGGCTGCTCACCAGCAGGTTGATCTCGTCGATCTGATTCAGGGTGACGCCGAAGAGGTGGCGGTTGCCGGCCTCATCCATCACCGGCTCGGCGACATCCGGTTCCGCGACTTCCGTGCAAGCCTCCGCTTTCGCATCGGCCTCGCATGCTGCCGCCCGGTTGCCACGCTCCGCCGGCCAGGAGAGTTCGTCCAGCACCTGAGCGATCTGCTCCTCCAGCAGCTCCAGGCAGATCGCCACTTCGCCCGGGCGAATTTCAGCGAACCATTCCTTCTCCTCGTCCGCCATGCGCGGTCGCGCGAGGTTGGTCAGGAACCCCACATACTCGCGCAGCTTCTTCAGCCGGAGCTGGCTGTCCTCCGGCAGGAAATAGCCCGTCGTTTCCAGATCATCCGAATCGAACGTCGACATGGTCGCCTCCTGGTTCCATAGAAGTGCCCGTCCACGGCATGACGACGGACGGGAAGTCGGGAGGTTCGAAACCGCCCACAGATAGCGGCGGATTCCCCCGAAGGGTGTTGCATTGGCCGCCCTGCTCGACGCAGGCATCACGTCGGATTGCACCGGGGAACAGGTACAACCACCCATTTGTCGCAAGCAAACCTGACCCAGCCTGGGCCTGTTCTTGATGGCTTCCGCTTGGCCATCGAAGCCACCTGTCCCGCCGCGCCGGCCCTGCCAGATCGGCGGTCCAGGCAAGCCAGGAGAAGTGCACCCTGCCCTGTTTTCTTGAACGGCAACATCATGCCCAGCACCTGCGCGAATTGACGACGCGAGCGTGGTGCCACTTTCGAAGCTGGCGCGCGCCGGCGAAACAGGCCGCAACGCGCTCGAACAAGGCTGGCAACGGTGGCTGCGATGCACTTCATAGTTGGCACACTGCAACCTATACGTGGCTTTGTCAACAACCTGAAATTGCCATCGTGAGAATGCGGGTGCGCAACAATCGTTGCAACCACTCAATGTCGCCACGCGTGCACGCCTGGCGACGACGCGACCACAGGAACCTGGATGGCTGCCCCCTACGAGGAATTCGCGGAACGCCTGCGGCAAACACTGGACCGTGCCCGTTTCGTGGAAGGACGCGGACGAACGGGCGCCTTGGCCGACCGCTACGCCGTGTCGCGCGAGACCGTCCGCAAATGGCTTACCGGCCTCACCCTGCCCGAGCTTGCCCGCATCCTCGAGCTGGCGAAGGATTTCGACGTCAGCTTCGAATGGCTGGCCACCGGCCGCGGACAAGTCCACCTTGGGGTGGGAGAAAAATCCCCCGCCTATCGGCGCCTCACCGACAACGAGGGCCGCATGCTCGACGCCTTCCGCAATCTGCCCGAGCCCAAGCGCCGGCTGTTGGTGGAATTCCTCTCATAGAAATTGGGAGGACGGAGGCAACTGTCGCGACTTAATCGCTTCCGTCTCCGTATCGATCGCTGACTGGCAGGCCGGGTGGAAAGCCCGGTCGCCGGCTCGATTCGGCCGGTGCTGCGGAGGATGCAGCCTGCTCACGCCGCGTCCCGGACATGAAAAAGCCCAGTGCCTGAGGCGGGCTGCCTCGCCGCACCGGGCCGCGACCGGGTCAGAGCCACTTTCTCTAGAGCAAAAACAGTAATCAAAAGACTTTAATGCGGATTCCGGTTGGGCTGAACACCAAATCCGGAAAGGGCTGACCAAGTTGCTGGTGTTGACCAACGCCCTCCCGCGAAGGCCTGGGTAGCCGTCAGACGAGTGTTGCCGGCATGCTGGAAATATCCGCCTCCCAGGGCGGACATTAGAATCTGGCCAATCGCGGATATGGGCTCAACTCACGCGAGTGATTAGCTCTTTGAGCTCTACGGTTCGAGCTGCGCCTCGAAGCGATCCGCGAGCCAATCGATGAACACGCGTAGACGTTGCGAAAGATGGCGGTTTGGCGGATAGACGAGATGCAGGGGGTAGGGCTTGGGACGCCAGCGTGGCAGCACTTCGATCATGTCGCCGCTGGCTATGGCGTCGCGGGCGATGAAGGCGAAGGTCTGGATGACGCCGAGACCCGCCAGTCCTGCGGCAAAGTGAGCGTTGCTTTCATTAATGCCTACCGCATGGCGGGCGTTGATCTGAAGCCGGCGCCCGTTGCCCTCGAAGTGCATCGGAAGCGGGCGTCCGGTGAGGGCGGAAAGATAGTTCACCACTCGATGCGTCTCTTCCAGGTCCTGCGGATGTTTCGGCTTGCCATGGCGCTTGACGTAATCCGGTGAGGCACAGGTGATCCAGCTCGCGCGAGCGATGGTGCGCGCCACCAGGCCGGGATCGGTGAGTGCACCACCACGGATCACGCAATCGACGTTGTCGCCGACAAGATCGACATGCCGATCAGATACGCCGAGATCGATGCGGATATCCGGATAGCGGGCGAGGAAATCCGGAAGCGCGGGTACAAGCAGGCGGCTCGCTACCGAAGATCCGAGGTCCACGCGCAGATGTCCCCGCGGGCGGGCGTGCGCGGCACTGAAGCTCGCATCGATATCCTCCAGTTCCTTCAACACGCGTGCACTCTTTTCATAGTACGCGGAGCCGTCGGGAGTGACGGCGATGCGACGCGTCGTGCGCTGAAGCAATTGCACACCAAGGTGTGCTTCCAGCGTTTGGACCAGTTTGCTGACAGTCGCCTTCGGAAGCTGCAGCGAGTCGGCGGCTTTGGTGAAGTTGCCGGCCTCGACCACGCGAGCGAAGGCACGGATGGCAAGCAGCTGGTCCATATCTATTGTCCATACAGGTGGATAAAGAATGCTTTATGGGCAACTTTATCAAGTAATTCCCCGGGACTACGTTAAGCGCGTCGGCAATAAGCCCTCATACGCAAAAGGTAGATTTCCATGAACATCCCCCTCAAAAACAAGGTTGCTCTCATCACTGGCGGCAGCGCGGGTATTGGCCTGGCCACGGCGAAGGAGCTCGCTGCCCGCGGTGCGAAGGTCTATGTCACCGGGCGGCGCCAGGCTGAGCTCGATACAGCGGTGGCTGCCATCGGCAGTGCGGCGACAGGTATCCGTGCCGATGCCGCGAATCTGGACGATCTCGATCGTGTGATGGCCCAGATCGGCCATGAGACAGGCCATCTGGATATCGTCTTCGCCAATGCCGGCGGTGGCGACATGCTGCCGCTGGGCGCAATCACCGAGGAGCACTATGACCGCATCTTCGCGAGCAACGTCAAAGGCGTGCTTTTCACTGTGCAGAAGGCACTACCGCTGCTGGTGGATGGTGGCGCAGTGATCCTCACCGGTTCCACGACCACATTGCAGGGCACCGAGAACTTCAGCGTGTACAGCGCCAGCAAGGCGGCGGTCCGCAATTTCGCTCGCTCATGGCTGCTCGACCTCAAAGCACGGCGCATCCGCGTCAACGTGATCAGCCCGGGTCCGGTGCGCACGCCGGGCTTGGCTGGATTGGTGCCGCCGGAACATAAAGAGGGACTCTTCGCTCATCTTGCCGGCATGGTCCCCATGGGGCGCCTGGGCGAACCGGAAGAGATCGGCAAGGCCGTAGCCTTCCTCGCGTCCGACGACGCCAGCTTCATCAATGGCATCGAGCTCTTTGTCGATGGCGGCGCAGCACAGATCTGAACGTCCATAAGGAGGATCTCATGCTTACCCCCACCCAGTTACTGCGGGCCTATCTCGCCGAGATACAGGATCCGGCGGCCGTGGCCGCATTGTTCGCCGACGACGGTGTGCTCGAATTGCCGGCGCTGGCTTCATTGGGCATTGACGCTCGCGCGCAGGGGCCGGCTGCGATCGAGAAATTCATTGCCGGCTTGCTGGTCAATGTCCCGGACTTCCGCTTTCAGGACATTCATATTTTCATCGAAACACCCGACCAGGCTTTTGGCGAATACAGCGTTGAAGCGCTCGTACGTTCTACCGGCAAACTCTATCGCCAGACCTATGCCGGGCGACTGGTCGCGGAGCGCGGAAAGATCAAGCTGCTGCGTGAATCGCTCGATACGCTTGAGGCATACCGAGCCTTCAGCAAAGAAGCCTAGACACGGCCTTCGCTTGCGGATGCGGGCGGCGTGATTGCGAGAAGCATTCGTGCCGTCCGCTTTGCTCCGGCCCGCAATGGCAACAAAGCTTCGCGAGGCGGATGCATGTATGGGAAGCTCGGCCGCGAACGTTTTTCTTTGACGTTAGCGGAGCTTGTGGATGGGGCAGCTCGTCGGCAAACTGAGAATGTCTGCTTCCACCCGAAGCTGACCTTGCTAATGCCCGCAGGTGAGCAACACCAGCGCTGGGTTCAGACGCCACCGGAACAATGGTCAGCCATCGCCGGAATCCGCATTTAAGTGGCTCTGACCCAGTTGGCTTTTTAGACGGCCACTCAAATCGTGAGAGCAGCGCGACGGTGGCGAGCCGCCGAGATCGCAAGCACACCCGCCGAGATCGCGAAATAGATCGCACCAAAGGCAGCATACGGAGCAATGTCTGCGGGGCTTGGCACGATCCCCGCAGCGGCTCGCTTGATAAAGAAGGCCCCGGCCAAGGTCGATTGTGCTCCGCTAAGAATCATCGGCCATTGCGCACCAAAACCACGCCAGCGTCGAATGCCGGTGGCAAGTTGCAGAAGGCCCGCGAGAGCTGCCCAAACACCAAAAACATCAAATACGGCGTGGGCGTCATAGTCCAGTGCGGCTATCACGGCGATGGCGACAAGAGCGCTGGCAACGGCATTGAATGCTTGTGTGGGATTCGCCTTGAAGCCTCCGTTTCGCTTTGCATCAAAGAAATTCGCGACGGCATCCCACGCGGGGTACACCACCAAAAACACGCTTGCAAGCGGGGCATTGGACTTCCCTATCGCGAATGCCGCACCCACCCATACAAATGAAAAAATCGCGCGGATCGCGTAATAACGGGTCAACCAATCCACGCTCTTGGTCGCAGCACTATCAATGGCTCGTGACATATCAGGTTTCCTTCATCTGGCTTGGGTTCAGGGTTATCGAGATGGGAGCCAAGGCGTTCCGACAGCGCGTTCCTCAATGGAGCGCGCATGCTGAAAGAAACTCCGTGTCCTGTGCGATGACTCCTCGTCTGCCGGGATCACGCCCTGCCAATCCCGTACCAGTCCTTTTCGACAGGGATGTAGTCAGAACGAAGCAGTGCCAACAGACATAACCGGTACTTCGTTTGCTGGAGTCGACTGGTTACATCGACAACGGACGAACGAATCAAAGCGCAAGAAAAGGGTTCAGAGACATTTCTAGCGTTGAAGTTGAATATGTCTCTGACCCCTTTGTTTGATCACCAGCGCCAACCCAACTGCGCACGGCCACCAAGCAAACTGATCAGCGCCGCCAACCAACTGATCACTCCGACAATCAGTCGCCCAAGGAGAGTCGTTTTAAGGGATGAGAGGCGTATACATTGGGCGTCAGCGGATCAAATTCATACAGAAACGTTCCGCAAGAACTTGCTTATTGACAATGCCGTTGTCGTAGCCGGAGTCTTCGGACGGGGCTTGGACGTCATACCGGACAGGGGAACGACATGAAGTTGAATCAGCAAGGGAACTGCCCGTCGGCAGTCGCATGGGGTTCGAATGCGATGCAAGACAAAGGAAGAAATTTCAGAGTCGGTGAGCTATGGCCACAGATTCGAATGAGATCCTTGCCGCGTTTTTTCTTGTTCATGGCTATAGCTTTGGGGCTACTCGCACTGCCCCATCAAGCCAATGCGGTCGCCCGCGTGGTAATTTGTACCGTTACTTTACCCGCTGTTGGCGATATGCCCGCAGTCTCTGGAAGCTCGATTTGCGATGTGCAGTGGACCAGTGATGATGGCGGCGCCCCGTCTGGCGCGGGAAACAATACTGGCGACGGCAATATCGGCCCGAGTGGCGGCGGTTCCCCACACACCCCCAGCAACACGCAAAGCACCGCCAACCAGAACAACAGCAAGAATCCGAAATCGCCCTGCGATAAAGACAAGACCACAGCCAGCGTAACAACCGCCGGCGATCCCATTGATACAAGTTCAGGCAGCAAGATAGAAAAGATCACCGATTTCGCCGTGCCCGGCGAAATGGGCCTGACCTTCGAAAGGTATTACAACTCCCGTTATTCCTGTGTTGGATCCAACGCCCCATGCACGACAAACGTGGGGACATGGACCTCCAATCTGGATTACAAACTGGATGTCATCTGTTACTACGAGAGTACGGGAGGTAATCCTGATCGTCCCATTCGTTGCGGGCCGGTGACCTTTACGCGGCCCGATGGATCCAGTCTGAGTTTCCGGTCCACAACGGCCTTTTTCGGAACGACGGACGGAGCCCCGAATCCCGGGCCCTTCTCTCCCGTGGGTACCGCCACGTTGACGAACAATGGCAATGGCACCTACACCTTGCGCGACGAAAATGCCCAGGCGCTGACCTTCGACAGCCAAGGCAATCTGCTTTCGATCAAGGACCCCTCGGGCATCGGCTGGACCCTGACCCATCCCGACGGCAATACCACCCTCATCACGCACACCAATGGAACGTCATTCAAGGTCGCCTTGGTCGCTGGATCGGGTGGAACCTACGGGGCGGCCAAGCAGATCAACGTGACCGATCCCGCCGGTGGCGTGTACGTCTATCAGTCGACCGTCGGAGTATGGGATAGCTTCACGAACCCCGTCAGTCACCTCGGTGTCGTCAGCTCCGAAACGCTCCCTGGATCTCCTAGCACTACGGTTTCGTACAAATACCTGCCGGATAATTCTGCCACCGGCTCGTATGCACAATTGAGCGAAGTCGACTACAACGGCGTAGCCCATGACGTCACGACTTATGACAGCGCTGGCCGCGCCAACCTGTCCAGCATGGCCGATGGCACCCAGAAAACCACAATCGCTTACGGCGGCAACGGCATAGGCCCGACGGCGACGGTGACCAATCCTCTGGGGCATGTCACGGTGTATCAGTACAACAGCAGCCAATTGTTGTTGTCGGTGACGGGCAATGCTGCTTTGCATTGCCTCATGTCGTTTGCCCAGAACACTTACGACGCCAACGGCAACCTGGCGACCTCCGTCGACAACAATGGCAATACCACCCAGTACGTCTACGCGGCCACTGGCCTGCTGCAGCAGAAGACCGAGGCGGCAGGAACGGCGGTGCAGCGCATTACGGATTTTACGTGGGATACCACGACTGGTATGGATCGGCCGCTGTCGATCAAGATCGAGGGGCTCTCCGAAACCGACTTCACCTACGACAGCAACAACAGGCTGACCTCGCGGACGCTGAAGAACCTAACGGCGGTCGGAACGCAGCCGGCGCTTACGACCACCTATGCCTATACGTATTACGCCAACGGCTTGGTCCATACCCGTTCCGTCACTCATCCTTCGCCGAATGGAAGCAACACGGACGTCTACACGTACGACACCCTCGGCAATCTCGCCACGGTCGCCGACGCCCTGGGGCATACCACGACGTACAGCAGTTACACCCTGTTGGGCCTTCCCGGCCAAGTCAGCGGCCCGAACGGTGACGTGACCAATTACAACTACGACGCACGAGGCCGGGTCACCAGTATTGTCCGGCATCCCAACGGCGTGGCGGCGACCTGGACCTATACCTATGACGGATTCGGGCTGTTCGCTGGCGTTACGGCCCCCGACAATTCGGTGTCCACCACTACTCGCAATGCCTACATGCAGGTCACCAGCATCACGCACAACGACAAGGATGGCACGTCCACAGAAAGCTTTGCCTACGATGCCAACGGCGATGTCCTCACGCACACTGTGGCGAGAGGTAGCGACATCGGTGTCGAAGAAACGGCGAGCTACGACGCACTGGGTCGCCTATACCAGCATTACGGCATGCATGGGCAAACCCTCACGTATGCCTACGACGTGAACGGCAATGTGGTATCGGTGACCGATGCACTCGGTCATACGACCACCAATCAATACGATGCGCTGAATCGCGTGACCCAGTCGACTGACGCGAACGGTGGCATCACGAAGTACGCGTACGACTTGGCCGACCACGTCGTCACGCTCACCGATCCCCGGGGCTTGGCCACCACGTACGCCTACGACGGTCTTGGGCAACTTTGGAACCAATCTAGCCCGGACACCGGCACCACGACCTTCACCTACGATGTCTACGGACGGCGCTACAGCATGACGCGGGCCGACAGCGTGCAGACGATCTATGGCTACGACACGCTCAATCGCTCCATCAGCGTCAGTGCCGGAGGCTTGACGCAAAGCACCACCTACGACAGTTGCACACACGGTATCGGCCGGCCATGCAGCGTGAGCGATGCTAACGGCACCACGTCATACACCTACACGCCGGAAGGCTGGATCGCGGGGCGCGGCTTCTCGATCGGCGGCACCACCTATGCGCTGGGCTACGGCTACGACAGCGTGGGCCATGTGGCGAGCGTGGTGTACCCCGACGGCAACAGCGCCACGTACAGCTACACCAACGGGGCGGTGTCGGGCGTCACAGTCACGGCAGGTGGCACCACGACCAGTGCAGCTAGTACGGTGATCTACCGGCCGAACGATATAGCGATGGCGTCGTGGACCTCCAGCAATGGGCTGGTCAACACGCTGGCCTACGACAGCGACGGCCGGCTGGGTAGCATCAGCGTGCCCGGCGTACAGAGCCTGGCTTTCACTTACGATGCAGCGGACCGGATCACGCAGATCACCAACGGCCTCGATGGTTCGATGACAGAGACCCTTGGCTACGATGCGTTGAGTCATCTCACCACGGAAACCTCCGGCGCCGACAACGAGAGCTACACCTACGATGCGGCCGGTAACCGCACTCACCAAGTGGTCAACGGCAACACGACCACTTATTCCATGGCAGCCACGAGCAACCGTCTGGCCGCCCTGTCGGGCACGTGGAATACCACATGGGGCTACGATGCCGAGGGCGCCATCACCACGGCCAACGGTACCACGGTGTACCAGTACGATCCGTTCCACCGTCTGGTCAACGCGAACGGGACGACCTACGTAACCGGCCCGGAAGGTCAGCGCTTGCGCAAGATGAGCGCCTCGGGGGTCACCACGTATTTTGCGCCCGATCGAAGCGGGACGTTGTTGGCCGAGAACCAGAGCGGGACGTGGCTGGACTACGTGTGGTTAAACGGGCGGCTGGTGACGGCGATCGTCAATGGCGGGATGTATCCGGTGCATGCCGATCAGACCGGGCGGCCGATGGCAGTGACCAACTCGAGCAGTCAAGCGGTCGTGTGGCAGGCGCGGGGCCTCCCCTTCACGAGTCAGGTCACGACCAATGTGTGGCGCACCTTCAACCTCGGATTTCCTGGCCAGTATCAAGATGCCGAGAGCGGGATGTGGCAGAACGGTGCACGGGATTACAATCCCTACATCGGGCGCTACGTCGAGAGCGATCCGATCGGGTTGGCGGGTGGGATCAACACTTATGCCTATGTCGGCAATAACCCGTTGAGCTATATCGATCCATCGGGTCTGTGCCCAAGCAGTGACGAGCCCACTGGCGAAAAAAAGATTGACCCAGGTCCCAAATGGTGTCCGATGCCTTTTCCGCCAAACAAACCACTTTTACCTGTGCCTGGCGCGAGTAACTCTAGCGTGGGCTGTCAAGCGGCGTTTATGGAAAAAATGAGGGCTTGTGCGAGCAAGTGTCCTGGTCCCACGGTCGCCATGTGTGAAGAGGCATGGCGAATAAAGGTAGATGAATGTGTGATCAACGCGAGTGGTGGTTGATTATGAATAAACTGCTCTGGTCGATTGTGATCGTAATGCTTTGGGGCTGTACGCTTTGGATGTGTTTCTGGCTTGGTTTTCTGAAAAGTCAGATGATTGCTAATAAGGTGCATCACTTGGATGACGCTCGTTTATTGGCGGACCAAAAAACACTCCTGATGAAAATCAATGATGGAGAGATTTCTAAAGCGCAGCAGAATCTAAGGGAGCGCATAGCCATTGGTGAGTCCATGGCACAGATGCATTATGTGAACAATCTAAAAATAACAGACATCGTCTTGTACGCAATTTATCCACGTGAAGCAATGTCATTGATCCGTGTTTCAAATTTGGAAGAAAAAAATAGTAGCTCACATTAAAACAAAGGGGTCAGATTAATTTCTGGCCCCTTCGCTTTTAGACCATCGGCAACTTCAACCCCTGCTCCTTCGCACACTCCGCCGCAATCTCATACCCCGCATCCGCATGCCGCATCACGCCCGTACCCGGATCGTTCCACAGCACCCGCGCGATCCGCTTGTCCGCCTCAGCCGTACCGTCGCAGACGATCACGATGCCGGAATGCTGCGAGTAGCCCATGCCTACCCCGCCGCCATGATGCAGCGACACCCACGTCGCGCCGCCAGCCACGTTCAACATCGCGTTGAGCAGCGGCCAGTCGGAAACGGCGTCGCTGCCGTCCTTCATCGCTTCGGTTTCGCGGTTGGGTGAGGCGACGGAGCCGGAGTCGAGGTGGTCGCGGCCGATCACCACCGGCGCCTTCAGTTCGCCGTTGCGCACCATCTCGTTGAAAGCGAGGCCGAGCTTGTCGCGCAGGCCCAGGCCGACCCAGCAGATGCGCGCGGGCAGGCCCTGGAAGCTGATGCGCTCTTTGGCCATGTCCAGCCAGTTGTGCAGGTGGGCGTCGTCGGGGATCAGCTCCTTCACTTTCTGGTCGGTCTTGTAGATGTCTTCCGGGTCGCCGGACAGCGCGACCCAGCGGAACGGGCCGATGCCGCGGCAGAACAGCGGGCGCACGTAGGCCGGCACGAAGCCGGGGAACGCAAACGCGTTTGCGCAGCCGACGTCCTGCGCCATCTGGCGGATGTTGTTGCCGTAGTCGAAGGTGGGGATGCCTTGCGCGTGGAACGCGAGCATCGCTTCGACGTGGGTGCGCATGGAGTGCTTGGCGGCGTCGCGGGTGCCTTCCGGATCGCTCTTGCGGCGCTCGAACCACTGCTCCACCGTCCAGCCCTGCGGCAGGTAGCCGTTGACCGGATCGTGCGCGCTGGTCTGGTCGGTGACGGCGTCGGGGCGCACGCCGCGCTTCACCAGTTCCGGCAGGATGTCGGCGGCGTTGCCTAGCAGCGCGATGGATTTTGCCGCGCCGGCTTTGGTGTACTTCTCGATGCGCGCCAGCGCGTCGTCGAGGTTGCTGGCCTGCTCGTCGACGTAGCGGGTCTTGAGGCGGAAGTCGATGCGGCTCTGCTGGCATTCGATGTTGAGGCTGCACATGCCGGCCAGCGAGGCGGCCAGCGGCTGCGCCGCGCCCATGCCGCCGAGGCCGGCGGTGAGCAGCCACTTGCCTTTGAGGTTGCCGCCGTAGTGCTGGCGGCCCATCTCGACGAAGGTTTCGTAGGTGCCCTGGATGATGCCTTGCGAGCCGATGTAGATCCACGAGCCGGCGGTCATCTGGCCGTACATCATCAAACCCTTCTTATCGAGCTCGTTGAAGTGCTCCCAAGTGGCCCAGTGCGGCACCAGGTTGGAGTTGGCGATCAGCACGCGCGGCGCGTCGGCATGCGTGCGGAACACGCCGACCGGCTTGCCGGACTGCACCAGCAAGGTCTCGTCGTCGTTCAGTTCACGCAGCGATTTCAGGATCGCGTCGAAGCACTCCCAGTTGCGCGCCGCCCGCCCGATGCCGCCGTACACCACCAGCTCGGCCGGGTTCTCCGCCACCTCGGGATCGAGGTTGTTCTGCAGCATGCGGAACGGCGCCTCGCTGAGCCAGCTCTTGCAGGAAAGCTCGGTGCCGCGCGGTGCGCGGATGACGCGGGTGGTGTCGATGCGGGTGGGTGCGGTCATGGTGAAGGGCTCCGGTGAGTCAGACTACGGATTATAGGTCAGCGGCTGATACAAGCCGGGGCGCGCTCAAGGCGCCTTCACCTGCGTGTCCATACCGGTGTGTCTGCGCAAGGCTACCGCCGCGCGCAAGCGCACGACGATCTTCGCCAACCGCGGGTCGTTGCCAAAGTGTGATTCCAGGTAGTCGGCCGTGACGTCCAGCCCGGCCCGTGGCTGACGCTCCTGGATGTCGGCGCGCAGCATCCAGCCGTATGGATTGTTCGGCTGCTCGCGAATCAGCTGATCGGCCACAACCCAGCCTTTGTCCCAGTCCTGAGCCATGTTCACGAACATGTCGCCGAGCAGGGACAAGGTATGCACGTCGCGCGGATCGATCGCCAGCAGTGCGCGGAAATCCTGTTCCGCATGCGCATAGTCGGTCTGCATTTCGTAGGCGTAGGCACGCGCCCTGAGCGCGTCCGCCTTGCGCGGCGACGCGGCCAGCAGGCGGCTCATGTCGGCGACAGCCCAGGCAGCCTCGTCGAAATCCACCAGCGCAGAGACACGGTGGGTGCGCACGTCATCGCTTTCCGACGCGAAACGCAGTGCCTCGGACAGGTAGATTCCCGGCACGGCCATATTCCGGTTGCCGTCCGCCGCGAGCCCGGCGTTTTCGAGGTAAGTGATGCTGGCAAGCTGGTCCAGCGCAGCCGGATACGCCACCAGCTCGACATCCTGCGTGCAATTGCAGTTGTCCACTTCGTAGTAAGGCCGCTCCGACAACATCAGCTTCATCAGCGGATTCGTGCGCGCATACTCCTGAGCTTGCGCGGCGAACCGGTCCATCGCGTCCAGCGAGCCGCCCCACTTCGGCTCCAGCGTCCACATCGCAAAGCTGCGGATCGCGTAATCGTCCGGTGCCACGGCAAGCGCGCTGCGGATCGCCTCGTCGGTGTACGCGCGACCGAAGCCGAGGCCACCGGCGTTGATCAGTGCGATATAGGCTGGTGTGACCTTGGGGTTCAGCGCAATCGCCTGGCGCAGGTCACTGTCGGCCTGGGCCAGCAGCTTATCCATGGAGTCGACGCTGTCCTGCGGCGTGTCCTTCATGTATTGGGCTCCCCGCGCATCGGCGGCCATGGCCACGTAGGCCATGCCGCTGGCGGCGAACGCAAAGGCGCTGTTGGGTGAATCGCGTTTCCAGGCGTCCAGGGTCGGACGAATGTCGAACGAGCCGTTCCGGAACGCTTCCTGGTAGATCCGATCGAGCAGGCCGCGCGAATCCGGCTGGGTCTGCTGCGCATGCAATGCGGCGGCAAGGCGCCGATCGAGTTCGGTGGAATGACCCTGCTGGATCAGCGACTGCGCCTCGGCAAACGTGAGCAACGGCAGCAGGCGGTAATGACAGTAGGCGACCACCGCATCGTGCGACCAGTGACTGTCCGGCGGATCGGGATAGGCGAGGCAGCGCTGCAACGGATCCTTGATCAGCTCCACTTGTTTCGCCGCCGCGAGAAACGCATACGTCTCGTCGCGCGTGAACTGGCGAGCCATCGCCGCCGACAGCGGCGATGGGGCAACATGTCGCGTCACTTGCGCATTGATCCCGGCCTGCATGCGCAACATCACCGAGTGGTAACCCCAGACCCACTCGCCAATACCCATCAAAATAATCACCACTACCAACAGCCAGCGTGGACCCGAACCCATGTCATGCCTCCCCCAGGCAACGATGGCGCGACGATAGCATTTCGCAAGACCGTGTCGTCGCTGTCACGCGCTCGGCACGCCAGCGATTAGGGTGCAACCAAGCATCGGCGGCTGAAATATTCTCGGTGGCGCTGGCGGCCATGCGTTCCGGCACTGGCAAACAGGTGCTGCCGGACGGAAGCTGCTCCGCACCCTGAGGAAAGGAGTTGGCCGATGTCACGCAGCACATGGTTTGTCCTGTTGTTTGCCGCCTCGTCGGGCGCGCTGGCGATGGCGCCCACGCCTGCGGCGGACAAGGCGGCGTGCGAGGTCTGGCAGCGCGAGCTGGCGTTTGCGCAGAGCGTGCAGCGGCACGATGCGGCCGCGTTCGCGAGCTACCTCGCCGACGACGCCGTGTTCGATGCGAATACCGGCACGCCGAAGCACGGCGCCGACATGATCCGGCAGCACTGGGCCGCGATCATCGCCGGCAAGACGGTGCATCTGGATTGGTATCCGCAGCATGTGGTGGCGACGGCGGATGGCGCGCTCGCGTATTCCAGCGGCGCGTACCTGTTCGAGAATCCCGCGCCTGACGCGAAACCGCGTTACGTGCTCGGCAAGTTCTCCACCACCTGGCGACGCGGCAGTGATGGCGGATGGCGCGTCGCGTTTGACGGCGGCGACGAGGGCAAGCCGGCCAGCGACGCGGACGCCGCGGCTTTCCGCGCCGGCCGGCAGCGCCGCTGCCCGATCATCGCCAGCACGGCGGCGTTGCCCACGATCCGGCACTGAGGCCGGAAAGCGGCGCATCAGGACAGCGGGCGCAGGCGATTCGGCGGCAATGTCTCGCCTGCGGACTAGGCCGTTTCGCCGATTGACCGGCATGGGGGAGCAGCCCAGACTGCCCAATGGGGAACCCGGCGATGACTGTTCACGTCATCATGGGAAAGCAGTCATGCCTACGAACTTGACCCACCGGCTCACCCTTGCCGCGACGATGCTCGCCGTCATCGGCGCAGTACAGGCAGCCGACAAGAGCATGCCCACCGACGCCCAAATGATCGCCAGCGCGATGCGTGCCGCACCGGCGCGCGTCGCGAAGGACGCGACGATCGTCGCGATGGGCGCGGATGGCCAGATGCGCACACTGCGCAAAGGCAGCAATGACTTCACGTGCATGCCGGACAACCCGGAGATACCCGGACCGGCTTCGATGTGCATGGACAAGAACGCGATGGCTTGGGTGGACGCCTATGTCGGGCACAAGCCCCCTCCGCCCGGCAAGCTCGGCCTGATGTACATGCTGGAAGGTGGCACGGATGCAAGCAACACCGATCCGTACGCGAAGAAACCGGACAGCAGCAACCACTGGATCAAGACCGGGCCGCATTTCATGATCGTGGGCGCGGACCCGGCGTTCTATGCGAACTACCCGAAGAACCCGGACCCGGATACGGCCGTGCCGTATGTCATGTGGGCCGGCACGCCGTACGAGCACTTGATGGCACCGATCAAGTAATCCGCACGATGGGATCGTGTGGGTTGCCCGCCAACCGGTTGGCGCGACGCGCACCGACCGGGTTGCAGTTGTGCGTCATTGCATTCCTCCGATGCGGCGGAATTCGTCGCACCGGCGCGATACGCCATTGATGTCCGAAAACGGCGAGTCAGGCTGGCGGCGCGGTGCTAGCCTGCACGCATGAGCGAACACTCTTCCCTGCCCGATCCGCACATCTGCGAACAAGCCCGGCTCAGCCGCGACGCGCGTTTCGACGGGCTGTTCTTCACCGCCGTGAGCAGCACCGGCATCTATTGCCGGCCGGTGTGCCCGGCGCCGACGCCGAAGCGCGAGAACGTGCGCTATTACGCGAACCCGGCCGCGGCGGAAGCAGCCGGATTCCGGCCATGCCTGCGTTGCCGGCCGGAACTCGCACCGGGCAATGATCAGTGGCAGCGCAGTGATCACGTGGTCGCGCGCGCATTGAAGCTGATCGAGGCCGGCGTGCTGGCGGAGCAATCGCTGGACGAACTTGCGACGCGTGTCGGCATCGGCGCGCGGCAACTGCGCCGGCTGTTTGTGGAGCGCGTCGGTGCGCCGCCGATCAGCGTGCACACGACGCGGCGGTTGCTGTTCGCGAAGCAGTTGCTGACGGAGACGGCGCTGCCGGTGACGGAAGTCGCGCTCGCGTCCGGCTTCCGCAGCCTGCGCCGGTTCAACGCGGCGTTCCTGCAGGCGAACCGCATCCCGCCGCGCGAACTGCGCCGGCATCCGCGCGCGGCGGCCGGTGCGGCGCTGGTGCTGCGGCTCGGCTATCGGCCGCCGTATGACTTCGCGGCGTTGCTGGCGTTCCTGCGCACGCGTGCGCTGCCGGGCGTGGAGCTGGTCGACGAGCACAGTTATGCGCGCGTGTTCGGCCCGGCCGACGCGCCAGGCTGGCTGCGCCTCAGCGAATGGCCCGGCGGCGAGCACGCGTTGCAACTGCAGCTACATTGCCCGCAGCCGACACAGCTGCTCGGCGTGGTGACGACACTGCGGCGGATGTTCGACCTGGATGCGAATCCGCAGGCGATCGCGGACACGTTCCGCCACGATGCGATCCTCGGCCCATTGCTCGCGCGCCGCCCCGGCCTGCGCCTGCCCGGCGGCTGGGACGGTTTCGAGATCGCGGTGCGCGCGATCCTCGGCCAGCAGATCAGCGTGGCAGCGGCGCGCACGCTGGCCACACGCATCGTGCAGCGCTGGGGCGAGTCGTTGCCGACGGCGCCGATGGCGGGACTGGAGCGATTGTTCCCGACACCGGCCGCACTGGCGCAGGCGGACTTGCGCGAGATCGGCCTGACCACGACGCGCGCCGCGACCATCAGCGGGATGGCGCAGGCGCTGCTCGATGGCCGTGTGGATTTCAGCGCGGAGCAATCGCTGGATGAGTTCGTGGCGCGCTGGGTCGCCCTGCCCGGCATCGGCGAGTGGACGGCGCATTACATGGCGATGCGCGCGTTGAGCGATCCGGATGCGTTCCCGGCTGCGGACCTGATCCTGCGCCGCGAAGCCACCACCGACGCGACACCGCTCAGCACGAAGGTACTGACATTGCGCGCGGACGCGTGGCGGCCATGGCGCGCGTACGCGGTGATCCACCTGTGGCGTGGCGCATCCGATGCGCTGCCTCCACCTCGTACGCAACGCCGCAGCAAACCGGAGGCGATCGCATGACCACCGACACTATTCATTACGACGAGATGGACAGCCCGGTCGGCACGCTGCGCCTGGTCGCGGACAGCCAGGGCCTGCGCGAGATCTGGTTCGAGCGCGAACGCCATCCGAAGAAGGCGCATGCAAGCTGGATTCGCGCAGCGGAGCCGCTCGCGTTCGCTCGCGTGCAGCTTGAGGAATACTTTGCCGGCGAACGCCAGCACTTCGAATTGCCGCTGCATCCGCACGGCACGCCGTTCCAGCTCGAGGTTTGGAATGAACTGGGACGGATTCCGTACGGCGTCACGATCAGTTACGGCGAGCTGGCACGACGCATCGACAAGCCACTGGCGGTGCGCGCGGTCGGCGCCGCGAACGGGCGCAATCCGCTGCCGATCGTGCTGCCGTGCCATCGCGTGATCGGCGCCGACGGCAGCCTTACCGGCTTCGGCGGCGGCCTGCCGACGAAGCGTTTTCTGCTGGCGATGGAAGATCGTGTCGCACGGGGCGACCTGTTTGGTGGCCCGCCGCAGTCGGCTGATACGCGTCTCGTTATCTGACCCTTTCTCGCGATCCGGCCCTTTGTCGTCATTCCAGCAAGGCCGGAATGACGACAAGGTGCTGCGCGGCCGTTCGATGCTGTTCGATATTGACGCCGCCGAAATTTCATGTATACACTGTATACATGAAGAAACTCACCACGCCGGAAAAAATCCTGCGCGCCGCGCACAAGCTGTTCGACCGCGAGGGCGCCGACGCCGTGAGCATGCGTCGCGTCGCCGAGCTGGTCGGCATCACGCCGATGGCAATTTATCGGCATTTTCCGAATCGCGAGGCGTTGCTGAAGAGGTTGTCCGACGACAGCTTCAACACGGTCGCGCATGAATGGGAAGTACGCGCGACGCATCCGGACATCCTCGAGCGCCTGCTCGCGCTGCTGGAGCCGTATCTGAATTACGCGCTGGAGCATCCGCACCTGTTCGACCATGCGTTCTCGGTGCGGCGTGACGATGCGCGGCGCTTTCCCGAAGACTTCCACGCGCGCCAGTCGCCCACGCTCAACGTCGTTGCCGATGCGGTCGCCGAGGGCATGCGGCTCGGCGTGCTGAAGCAGGACGATCCGTGGGACGTGGCGATGTCGCTGTGGGCGCACGCGCACGGCCTGGTCGCGCTGTACCGCGCCGGCCGCTTCAGCTACGACGAGGCGCGGTTCCGCAAGTTCTATTTCGACTCGATAGGGAGACTGATCGATGGCATCAAGGCTTGATCGTTTTGCGCTGCCGGCGTGGCTGGCAGCGACCGCACTGGCCGCGCTGGGCTGGTGGTTTGGCAGCGGCGTGCACCCGCTGTGGTGGCTGACCTGGCTGGCACCGTTGCCGGTGCTGTGGCTCGCGCCGCGGGTTCGCACCCGCTGGGCGGCACTGGCGGCGTTCGTCGCGTACGCGGTCGGTGGGCTCAACCAATGGGACTACCTGCACGGCTACATCGGCTTGCCGCTGGTGGCCATCGTCCAGGCCGTCGGCACACCTGCCCTCTTGCTCGCCTTGTGCGTACTGCTGTTCCGGCGATTGTTGCTGCGCGGCCACGCGCTCGCGGCGACACTGGCGTTGCCGGTGATGTGGGTCGCGGTCGAGTACATCAACAATCTGATCTCGCCGCACGGCACGTTTTTCAACGTCGGTTACACGCAGCTGGATGCGCTTCCGATCATCCAGATCGCCGCCGTCACCGGTCTCTGGGGCATCGGCTTTCTGGTGCTGTTGTTGCCGGCTGCGATCGCCGTGCAGACTGCGCAGCAGGCGTCGAAGCGTGGCCGCATGACAGCTGCCGCGACCGCCGCGCTGCTGATCGTGGTCACGCTGGCCTATGGCAGCTGGCGATTGCAGGCACCGGCCACGGCGGCGATCCGCATCGGCCTGGTGTCGTTGCAGGAGCCGGTACACTCTGCCGCCGACGTACAGGTCCGGGACGCGCACTACGTGGATGCGATCACGCGCCTCGCGGACGCCGGCGCCCGCATCGTGCTGACTCCGGAAACATCCTTCGCCAGCGACGATGCCAGCCTTCCGGCATTCGCGGAGCTGGCGAACCAGCGCAACCTGACCGTGGGTATCGGTGTCGATTCCACGAGCGATCCCCGCGCCGAGCGCAACATGCTGATGGTGTTCCAGCCGGGCGCCACGTCACCTGCCACCTATAGCAAACATCATCTGCTGGTCGGCTTGGAGCAATACGTTCCGGGCGACAGCTACACCCTGCTTGAAGGCACGCCACGGATCGGACTGGCGATCTGCAAGGACATGGATTTCCACGACATCGGCCACGCCTATGCCGCGCGCCACGCGCAACTGCTGCTGGTGCCTGCATCCGATTTCACCATCGATGGCTGGCTGCACAGCCGCATGGCGATCATGCGCGGCGTGGAAAGCGGTTTCGCCATCGCGCGTGCCGCACACTCCGGCCGCCTCACGCTGAGCGACGACCGCGGCCGCGTGCTGGCCGAGGGTTCCAGCGAGAAGCATAGCGCCGAGCTGGTGGGCGAGCTGCCGCTGCGCGAGACGCATACGCTGTACGCGCGCTGGGGCGACTGGTTCGCGTGGCTGGATCTGGCCGGCCTGATCGTGCTGCTGGGTCTGGCCTTGCGTCCGCTGCACCGCTGAGGCAAACGATCAGCCGCTGTGCGTGGGTGCCGGCAGATCCTTCGGCACCACCCGCGGCAAGAGCGGCGCATCACGTTGGCGGTCGAGCAGATCCTGCTGATCCGCGTGATCGCGCGCACGCTGGGCACGCTCGGCATCGTCGATCTGCTGCTGGCTTCGCGGGTTGTTCGCGGTCGGGCGTTTCGCGTTGTCGGCCACGCCCTGATGCAGCTGCTGTTCCAGCTGGCTTTTCTGCAGCTGGTCGCGCGTCTGCTGCTGTTGCGCCGCCTGCTGGAACTGCAGGCTCGACGCCTGCGTGTTCGATTGCCACGCGCAAGCCACACCAAGCGGCGCCAGTGCCAGCGCGCCGACCAGCAGCGTGTGCATCATCGAGTTGTGAAAAACGACACGTGTAATGGACATGGCTGTGCGCGATCATGTGGGGATGACTTGTGCATCGTAGGGCTCCACATATGAAAATCCCGTTTCGCGTGCTGCTGTGTACGGCGCTGGCATTCAGCGCCGGTTGCGCCACACAGCCGCCGGCAGCACCTGTTGCAGCGCCGACTTCCGTTGCGACAACGACCCACCAGCCGGCGCCGCTGCTGCTGATCTCGATCGACGCGTACCGCTACGACTACCTCGAGCGCGGGCTCAGCCCGACCCTGGCGATGCTGGCGAAGAACGGTGTGCGGGCAGTGTCGATGCAGCCGTCGTTTCCGTCGCTGACGTTCCCAAACCACTACACCATCGTCACCGGCCTGCGCCCGGATCACCACGGCATCGTCAACAACACCATGTTCGATCCCGTACTCGGCGAGTTTGCGCTGGAAAACCGCAAGGCGGTCGGCGATGGCCGCTGGTGGAACGAAGGCACGCCGATCTGGGAAACGGCCGACCGGCACGGTCTGCGCACCGCGACGATGTTCTGGCCCGGTGCCGAAGCGGATATCCACGGCCAGCACCCGGATGAGTGGATGCCCTACGACGGCAAGGTGACGCCGGATCAGCGTGTGGACAAGGTGCTGGCGTGGCTGGATCAGCCCGCTTCCCAGCGTCCCGCGTTCATCACCCTGTATTTCGATGCAGTCGATCATGCCGGCCACAAATACGGACCGGATACGCCGCAGGTGGACGATGCGTTGCGCGAGACCGATGCCGCGATGGCGCGGCTGGTGCAGGGACTGCGGCAACGTGGCCTGTTCGACAAGATCAACCTGATCGTGCTGGCCGATCACGGCATGGCCAGCACCCCGCTGCAGAACAGCGTATTGATCGACCGGCTGATCCCGCAGGATCAGGTGCAGACGGTGAGCATGGGCGTCCTCGCCGGCTTCAATCCGAAGGACGGCAGCGCGAAAGCCGCCAGCGACTTCGCCGCGATCGAACACCAGCTCGAACAGCCGCAACAGCACATGCGCTGCTGGGACAAGACCCGCGTGCCGGCGCGCCTCCAGTACGGCAGCAATCCGCGCGTGCCGCAGCTGTTGTGTCTGGCCGATGTCGGCTGGCGTGTCACGACCACCGACTACCTCATCAGCCACAAGGGTGACGTCAGCCTCGGCGAGCACGGCTTCGACAACGCCGATCCGCTGATGCAGGCACTGTTCGTGGCGCACGGCCCCGCGTTCCGCGTCGACGCGAAGGTACCGGCATTTCCGAACGTGGACGTCTATCCGCTGATGACCCACCTGCTCGGCCTGCCGGCTGCAGCGAACGATGGCGACTACGACGCGGTGAAGGACATGTTGAAGCCGGCTTCACGCTGAACTCCGTGCTCCCTCTTCCCCAACGATAAAACCGTCAGGGGAGAGGGAACTTAAAAGCTCTACGGCATCGCGCCCTGGCTCATCGGCGTCGGTGGCGTCGCCACGTTCACCAGCGGCCGCAGGCGGAACAGCCACAACGCGATCAGCAGGCCAGCCAGCACCAGCGCGCCGACGAACAGCGCCACGCCATTCCAGCCATGCGACGCATAGAACAGGCCGCCACTGGCGCCGGCGATGCTCGAACCCATGTAGTAGCAGAACAGGTAGACCGACGAGGCCTGCGCCTTCGCCGCACCAGCGCGTCGCCCGACCCAGCTGCTGACGATCGAGTGCCCGCCGAAGAAACCGAACGTCACCGCCACGATGCCGAGCATGATCAGCCACAGCGGTTGCATCATCGTCAGCACCACGCCGACCAGCATCAGCGCGAACGCCGTCCACAATACTTTGCGCCGCCCGAGCTGGCCGGCCAGATGACCCATCCATGCCGAGCTGAAAGTGCCAACCAGGTAGATGCCGAAGATCAGCCCGACCTCCGCCTGGCTCAGGTTGTACGGCGGTGCCAGCAGACGGTAGCCGAGATAGTTGTAGACCGTGACGAACGCGCCAAGCAGCAGGAAGCCCTCGACGAACAACCATGGCAGGCCGCGATCGCGGAACATGCCGGTGAAGCGCCCCAGCACCACGCGCCAGTGCAATGGCTGCGCCACGAAATGCCGTGACGGCGGCAACGCGCGCCAGAAGATCAAGCCGGCCAGCACACCGATCACACCGACGACACCCACACCGAAACGCCAGCCGAAGAAATCGGTCAGCACACCGGTGATCAAGCGCCCGCCCATGCCGCCAACCGCGCTGCCGCTGATGTACAGGCCCATGCCCAGGCCGATCGACTCGACGTCCATCTCCTCGCCCAGATACGTCATCGCTACCGCCGGCAAACCGCTCAAGGTCAACCCGAGCAAGGTGCGCACCACCAGCAACGCCGGCCAGCTCGGCATCATCGCTGTCACCAGCACCAGCAGTGCCGACGACAGCAGCGACGCCACCATCACCGACTTGCGCCCCCACGCATCCGACAGCGCACCGGCAAACAGCATCGCGAACGCCAGCACGCCGGTGGTCAGCGACAGCGACAACGCACTGACCGCCGCACTCACGCCGTAGTCGTGACTGAACTCCGGCATCAGCGGCTGCACGCAATACAGCAGTCCGAACGTGGCGAAGCCGGCGGCGAACAGCGCGAGATTGGTGCGGCGGAAGGCGGGGGTACCGTGGTGGATGTACGGCGCCGCCTCCACGGCTGCGGATGGTTCTGCCGTGTCCGGCTCCACGTCACGCTTCATCTCGTCCGCCCTCTGCTGGGTATTTCAACCCGGCAAGGATAGAGCCGCCGGCCGAACGGCGGTCAATGCGCGTCGCACCCGGATCGACTTTATACGTCGAAAACACATGCGCTGGCGGAGGATGACGATTCTGTATGCCTGTGTTCCGCTCGACGGCAGGGGACTTCGTCGCGGCGTCCGGTGTGGCCTTCCCATGCCAGCCGGAGCCGCCACGCTGTGTCATCGAACATCAGACACAGGCCAACGCCACGGGGCCGGCGCTGGCGCAGGGGCATCCCGGTCCCACGTCGATGATGCACTTGGTTGAGGAGATCGCTCATGGCGACTTATATCGGTCTTACCCATCTTACGGATCAGGGGATGCGCAACATCAAGGAAACCACCAAGCGAGCCGAGGCCGTCAAGGTTGCCGCCGGCAAGTTCGGGGTCAAGATCAAGGAAATTTTCTGGACGCTGGGGAAATACGACCTCGTCCTCGTCTCCGAAGCAGACGACGAGGCAGCGGCAAACGCTTTCATCCTGAGCATAAGCAGCCTGGGCAATACCCGGACGCAGACCATGCGGGCCTTTTCCAGCGACGAGATGAACGCCATCCTCGGCAAGATGCCCTGACGCCACCGATATGCCGGCCCGACCGGACGAACCGCCGGCATATCTCCCGTCTCAGGCACTGCGGTCGCCGCGCAGGGCACGCACTTCCTCGTCGTGCTCCGCCGCACCGTGCCCACTGAACCAGCCGAACAGGGCGATGCCCACGAGTGGGCTATGAGGCACCCCCTACTTCAGGATCAACAACAAGCCCTTGCCCGGCTCGACAGGAATCGCATCGCTCGGCTTGAACTCGACCGTCGACTGGAAGTTTTCCACTGCCGGTGCTTTCAGCATCGCCTTGCCGGGTTTGAGACCGAGTGCCTTCCAGTCGATGTGGAGCTTCACCTTCGTCACGGTGGGTGCCCATGAGGCCAGCGCGATCAGCGTCTTGCCATCACGCACATAGCTAGTCGCCAGCACGTCGTCGCGGCCGGTTTTCACCGGCGCATCGTGGACCCACCAGCCGATCATGTCGGCCTGTTCGATACCGAAGCTGTCCCACAGCTTCCACAACAGACGCGGATCGCTGCCCTTGGACCAGCCGAGCCGGCTGGTCATGCCGAACAACATGCCGCGCCAGGGATTGCCGTCGTTCTGCAGCATCTCGCCCATCAGGCCATACGGAATACCGGACATCTCGGTGAGCCAGTAGCTGGGCGAGGTCTTCTCGTAATCGAACTCCTCGCCGAACCACAACCGGTCGATGTACGGGAACAGTTCCATGTACAGCAGCGCGCTGTTGATATGGCCGTCGCGCGGGTTGAACTGGTTGGCCGAATGCAGGTCGATCAGCGGCTGCGGCCGATGCGCTTCGAGTACCTTGCGCACGCGCTTCATGGTGGTGCGGTCGTAAGCGACATCGTCAAGGTAAAGGCCGTCGATGCCGACGTTGCGCGCAAGCCAGTCCAGCCCTTCGATGTAGTAGTTGTGCCAGCGGCTCTGGCCGGCGTTGACCACGGCCGCGTCGCGGTTTTCCGGCACGTGCCAGGCGGCGATGTAGTCGCCGTCCAGATGCTCCTGCAACCAGGAGAAGCCGCCGCCCTTGCCGGCGCTGATCACTTCATGCCCCAGCGATTCGAGCATCGGCAGCTCGGGCGAACGGTCGGACAGTTCGCGGATGGTGTCGTAGATTTTCACCTTCATGCCGCGCTGGTGAGCGGCGTCGATGTAGGCGCGCATCGCATCCGCTTCGAGGAACGGGTAATTGATCCACGGATTGATCGGTGTGGCGTGATGGATGTTCACCACGTTCGCGCCATCCGCCTTGATCGTGTCCAGGTCGTCGTACTTGTGGAAGTAGCGTTCGGCGAAATGCTCGGCCGGCTTGATCGTCTTGAACGGGGTGATGCGCATGACCACGTCGTAGCGCAGCACCTGCCCTGCCGCCATCGTGCGCGGGCCGCTGAAGGCGTTGACCAGATAGCGTACGCCATCGCGCTTGAACGTGATGCCGCCTTGCCCGGCGTTGTCCCACGAGGTGGGCATGCGCAGCGGTTGCTGGTGATAGAAGTTGGTGTTGAGCGGGCGCAGATAGTTTTCGTCGCGCAGATGGAATTCCAGCCCGGCATTCACCGCGCCGATCCACGCGCCGTCCTGGTTGTTCTCGACGTTCCACTTCCAGTTGAAGTCCGCTGGCGCATGGTCGCCGGTGCGGCCCAGACCCAGCTCGTACTGCGCGGTGTCACTGCGCAGCGGCATCTCCAGGCGGATGTCTTTCAGCGTGACGGCTTGCGTGGCCTTCAGCGCGATCGCATAACTGAGCGTGCCGTCCGCTTCGAGGCTAGCCGTCACCTCGCCCTGCAAGGGGCCGGCATCGCCGGCGACTTGCCAGTGCACCTTGGCCTGACCGTCGGCCTGCACGTTCGGCAGCGATGTCGCGTGCAGTGCGTGAGTGCCGCTCGCATCCTGCACCAGCAATTGCATCGGCGCCGCGAGCAACGCGCGCGACTGCTTCGCGAAACCGGTCATGCGTTCGTCGAAGCGGCTTTCGATCTGTGCCGGCAGGCCGCTGTTGGCCAGCTGCACCTCGCGTCCGAGGATGCCGAGCTGTGCGCCGTGGACCGTCACCGCGGTGAACGGCTTCACCAACGAATCGTCCTGCGCCAGTGTGGAGTTGAGCCAGCGCAGCCGCGTGAGCTTTGATGGATCGTCATCGCCATGCGCGACGGCCTTGCCTTCGCCCACCGTAATCACCAGCGGCACGGTCTGCGATGAGACGCCATCAGCGCTGATTGTCACTGCGCCGCGATACTCACCCGGCTTCGCATCGGCGGGAATATCCAGCCCCATCCACAGCGGCTGCACGCGTCCCTTCGCCACGTCGACACGAGTGCTGAACGGCTGGCCGGTGAAATCGACGCCACCCTGGTTGAAGCTGGTCAGCGCGCTGGCCGGCAGGATTGCGCCATCCGGGCCGTGCAGGTCGGCAAACGCCACCTGCACGTGATCGAGTGTGGCACGCGGTGCCCACAACCCGATCTGGAAACTCAGATACTCGCCACGCAGTGCCTGGTCGGCCAGTTCACCGCCCGGCCCACGCTGCGCCCAGCGCTGCGGCAGCTGATCGAACATGCGAACCGGATAGGCACGCGTCTCGGGAAACAACCACAACGCCTGTGTGGGGTGCACGGCGAGCAGCTGCTGCACTTCCACCGGCGTCGCCACCCGCTCCATCGCGGTATACGCGTCGAAATCGCTGACACCTTCGTAGCGCAGCACCGTGGCCGTCGGCAGCTTGCGCCAGTGCGAAGCATCGTGGCCGATCTTGCCGGCCCAACCGGCGTCGGCGGTGTCCTTCGGCGTGGCGTAGCTCACCGTCGGGTAATTGCTGCGACCGTTGCTGAGGTACGGCTGGTAGTACACCGCATAGACACCAGCCTGGCGGGCCTCGAACACCAGCTCGCCGCTGGCCTGGTCGATCGCACCGCGCAACACGTTGGCGACCACCTTGCCATCCGGCCCGGTGACGATCACCGCCACCTGCTCCGGATGAAGATCGCGACGGCGCCAGGGGACGACGACATGTACGGCATCGGCCGGTTTGGCCACCTGCACGAGGTAGCGATGATTGCCGAAGGTCGAAGCATCCCAGCGCAGATTCGTGCCGAAGCCCGAGGTCTGCGACTGCGCCCATAACGCGGTGCTTGCACCCAGCAGCACACACGCCAGCAGGCCAGACAGTGACAGGCATGGAAATCGTCGTTTGCTCATGGCTTGCGGAAACTCTTGCGGTCGTGATCGAAACCAATATGTAACTTGATTGATCGCAAATAACAAGCAAATGAATGCAATGGAAACCAATTGAAGAATTCTCAGGCGCTACGATCGCTGCGCAAGGCACGCACCGCTTCATCGTTGCCGGCCGCGCCGCGTCCGCTGACCCAACCGAACAACGCGATGCCGACGATGATCGCCAGCGCGCCGAACAGCGCATAGCCGTGCGGCCACGCCTCGTCGAGAAACAGCACGCCGAGCAAGGTGGCGAACAGCAGCTCAGCCGCCTGCATCGCCTCGACCGCGGCCAGCGCGGTCGGCTCGCGTCGCACCATGTCGGTGGCGCGGAAAAACATCACCGTGGCGATGGTGCCCGACGACAGCGCCACGCCACCGGCCAGCAGTGCCTCGCGCAGGGTCGGCGGACCGATCGTGCACCAGGCGATGACAGCGAACAGCAGCCACAGCGGCCAGCTGCACAAGGTCATGCCGAACACGCGCTGCACTGCGTTGAGATGGCTTTCGCCATGCTCCAGATGCAGCAACAGTTTGCGGTTGCCCAAGGGATAGGCAAACGCGGACAACACCACCGCACCGATCGCCAGCCAGTCACCCGCATGCAGCTGACCCTGCGCATGACCCCACTGCAGCGCGAACACGCCGGCCACGATCAGCGCACCGATCGCCAGCGTGCGCCACGCCAGCTGGCGGCGATCATCGCGATAGATCAGCGGCGCCAGCAACGGCCCGGCCAGCACGGTGGTCTGGAAGCTGCCCGCGATCAGCCACGACGGCCCGCTGCTCGCCGCCCAGGTCAGCGGAATGCCGAACAACACGAAGCCGACGCTGCTCCAGACCAACCACATGCGCGGATGCCGGCGCAGTTCGCGCGGCAATTCGCCGAGGCCACCCTGCATCGGCAGCACCACGGCCAACAGCGGCAGCGTGATCAGGTAACGCAGGATCACCGCCCACGCCCAATGGCCGCCACCGGCCACCAGGCTGCGATTGAGTACGTAGGTGAGCGTGAAGAACAGCGCCGAGCACAGCGCCAGCCCCACGGCAGCAAGAGCATTCGAACGCATCGCGACCCATCGGGCAAAGATTCGAGTGTGGCAAATCACACGGCGCTTGCGTAGCGCCCCGCTGCAGCGGTGGGATGTGCCTGATGGATGTCGCCGGCAGCACGTTGCGCGGCCACGATGCCAGCAAAGAACGCCAACCGGCGAGGTTGGCGTTCACCGCGATCAACAGGTCAAGAACAGGAAATCCGTCAGTTCCAGCGACCGTTGCTGCCGCCCATGCTGAACCGGCCGGCGCCCAGCAGCGCGATGGCCAGCGCCGCACCCAGATACATGCCTTGCAGCTCCAGCGCCCAGCCGCCGGTATCGGCCAGCGAGGTGAGCTGGGCCAGATGCACCAGCGCCAGCGCCACGATCATGTTGATCATGATGATCAGCGCACCGACCCGCGTCCACACACCGAGGAGCAACAGGATCGGCGCCACCACCTCGCCGACATAGACGCCGTAGGCGATCACGGTCGGCAAGCCGGCATGCGCCAGCGTGTCGACGACGAAGCCCGGCCCGTGGATCAACTTGGAAACACCGTGAAACAGGATCAGCACACCCAGCACAACACGCAGCACCAACTTGCCCAGATCGGTGGAACCTTGCATGGGAACTCTCCAGAGCTGACTCGAGGGAAACCGTCGTCGACGGCGCGCACTGCCACCACAATCTAATCCGATTGCGCGTCGCCGCACAGAGCGGCCCGCTCAAGTGCGGCGCAGACCCTCCCTCACACCTGCGCATCCGCCGCAGCCAGCGGCAGGCGCAGGCGCACGTCCAGACCGCCGCCATCGCGATTGCTGGCATGCAGCTCGCCGCCATGGATCTTCACCACCCGCTGCACGATGGCCAGGCCCAACCCATGGCCGTCGGCACGCACGGCGTTGCTGCCGCGGAAGAACGGCCGGAACAGCGATTCCAGTTCGGCCGCGGGCACACCCGGGCCACGGTCGCGGACCGAGATTTCGGCGACGCCATCGGCCGCATGTACCAGCAGTTCCACGTCGCCACCCTCGGCACTGAACTTGATCGCGTTGCCGATCAGGTTGCCCAGCGCGCGCTCCAGCAACAAGGCGTTGCCGAACACCACGACCGCCGCACTGGGCGACGTCAACCGCAGCTCGACCTGACGGGCCTGCGCCTCGAACCCGGCCTGCTCCACGCAACCGCGCACCAGCTCGGCGAGATCCAGGTTTTCGCTGCTCATGCCGGGGATGCTGCCTTCCAGTCGCGACAGTGCGAGCATTTCGCCAGTCATGCGATCCAGCCGCACGATTTCCAGCTCGGCCTGATGGAAATACGCATCGGCTTCGGCCGTATCGCGGCTGCGTTGCGCAAGGTCGAGGATCAGGTGCAGCCGCGCCAGCGGCGAGCGCAGCTCGTGCGACAGATCCTGCAGTACGCCGCGATCGTGCGCGACCAGCGCCTCGATGCGTTCGGCCATCGCATCGAAATCCTGAGCGAGCTGGGCCAGTTCATCGTGCGCCATGCCGCCTTGCCGGCCCACCCGCGTGGAAAGCTCGCCGGCGGCCATGCGTCGCGTCGCGTCGCGCAACGCCTCGACCGGTGCGGCCACGCTGCGTGCCACCCACCAGCCGACCAGTCCGATGAACAGCAGCGACAGGGTCAACTGCACGCCCAGCAGGATCTTCGCGCGCGTCTGCGGACGCAGCCGCGTATGCGTCCGGCTCAGCGCCACCAGTTGCCTGATCTGACCATCGCTGCCAACCACCTGCTGCACGGAAAGATACAGACCCGGCCGAGGCTGCAGCAGGATGTCGTGTCCGGCATCGAGCCAGCCCGGCAGCGATTGCTGGATCGACGACGGCAACCGCACCGGCGACAGCGCCTGCCCTTTTTCGTAAAGCGTGGCGTCGATGCCTTCATGCCGCTGCTGCGCCACCCAGCTGGCGAGCGCAGGCGCGCCGCCGCTTTCGTAATTATGGTTGGCGTCCTGCGCCAGTGCGGTCCAGTTGATCTCCACCGCCGTGGTGTATTCGATGAAGCGCTGGGTGAGGAAGCTGCCGAGAAACAGCACCAGCAGGTTCGCCACGCAGAACCAGATCAGCAGGCGCCAGTAGAGCGAACTCTTGAACGGATTCACGGCGTGCCCGCAATCATCAGGTAACCCGAGCCACGCACCGACTCGATCCGCGGGGATTGCTCGGATGCTTCCGCCAGCTTGTGGCGCAGGCGGCTCACGTGGACGTCGATGCTGCGGTCGAAACGCTCCAGTTCGCGCCCCAGTGCAAGGCGCGTCAGCGATGCCTTGTCGACCAGCTCGCCAGTACGCTGCGCCAGCGCCAGCAACAGCATGAATTCGGCGCCGGTCAGCACCAGTTCCTGTTCGCCGATGAAGGCCCGGCGATCCCCGGGCTGCAGACGCAACACGCCCACTTGCAGATTCGCGGCGGTAGCCGGCGTGTTGCGTCGCAGTTGCGCGCGCACCCGCGCCAGCAACTCGCGCGGCAAACACGGCTTGGACAGGTAATCGTCCGCGCCCAGCTCCAGGCCGATCACCCGATCCACCGGCTCGCCTTTCGCGGACAGCATGATGACCGGCAGGCGGTGCTGCATGCGCAGCTCGCGCAGCGTCTCCAGGCCGTCGCGGCCGGGCATCATCACATCGAGGATCAGCAGGTCGGGGCGCAAGGCCGGGTTGCGCAGCTGCGTCAACGCCGTTTCGCCGTCATGCGCGAGATCGATCACGAAGCCTTCGCGCTGCAGGTACTCGGCCAGCAACCGGCACAGTGCGCGGTCGTCATCGACGATCAGGATCCGGGACATGGCGGCTGGTTGCATGGCTTCCATTCAATCGTTGCGGCGCGACGAACTCCACGGGCTTTACGCATCTTTACCTTCCGGCAAAGAACATACACACGGCATTGTCGTCAAATGAGTCGCAAGTCCTCCCCCCAACGACAGAGGTTCCACCCATGCGCAAGAACATCACCCTCGGCCTGATCCTGACTTCGGCCATGGCTCTCACCACGCTCGCCATCGCTGCCCCCGGCGGACAGGATGCCGGCATGGGCCATGGCCATCATTCGCACCGGCATGGTCAGGACATGGGCTTCAAGAAGCTCGACCTTACCGATGCGCAGCGCGCCAGCATCAAGCAGATCGTGCACAGCAGCTTCGCGCAGAACAAGACGCAACGGCAGGCATTGCGCCAGCAGCGCAGCGCGTTCGAGTCGATGACGCCGGATCAGGTGGGTTATCAGGCGGCAGCGGCCAGTCTGGCGCAGGCGGAAGCCGACGCCACGCGGGTACGCGTGCAGCAGAAGGCGACCGTGCGCGCGCAGATCTACGCCGTGCTGACGCCGGCGCAGAAGGCACAGTTGGCCACGATGAAGCAGGAAAAGCAGGCACGCCGGCAACAGTGGCAGCAGTTCAAGGCGCAGCACTCGGCAGCGTCATCGACCACGCCAGCCGCGCAGTAAGCGATTCACCAGAACGTGATTCGCGGTAAAGGCTGCGCCAGCATCCGTGCTGGCGCAGTTTCGTATCCGGAGACTGCCGGCTGATCAGCGCCAGTGACCGCCCACCCAAACATGCTGCGGCGCCCAGAATCCGGGCACCCAGACACGGGCGTGATAGCCACCGCGCGGCGCCACCACCACGCAGCCGGTCATGGCGAGACTGCCGCCGATCAGGGCAGCGGCGATGAGACAGGTGGACATGAATCGACGCATGGGACACTCCTGTGGGGGATGTGCCACGAAAAACGTCCGTGCCGACGACACCGATGACCGCTGCGGCCAACCGTGATGGCTGGCATTCATGTTTTTCTGCAGAGCGACGTCAGTGCGCGGCCAATGCGCTCACGGTTGCCCGATAGCGTGCGGCGATACGTGCCTCGTCATGATGCCGGAAGTCACGCACCACCCACTGGCCACCGCACATCACGTCGCGCACCAGCGGTGTATTGCCCGCGAACAGGAAGCTGTCCAGCATCGAGCGGGCATCCCGCGCCGCCAGCAACGGCGAGGTTTCGTCCAGCACGATCAGGTCGGCACGCGCACCTCCGCGCAGTTCGCCGACCGGCAGGCCGGAAGCCTGTGCGCCACCGCGCAACGCCGCGCGCCACAACGTCTCGCCCACGCTGACACCCTGCGCGCGCGCCGCGATATTGCGATGGCCGCTGGTCAGGCGCTGGCCGTATTCCAGCCAGCGCAGCTCCTCCACCGGCGAGATCGAGATATGCGAATCCGAGCCGATGCCGAACGTGCCGCCGGCGTCCTGGTACGCGGCCAGCGGAAACAGCCCATCGCCGAGGTTCGCTTCGGTGGTGGGACACAGCCCGGCCACCGCACCACTGCGCGCGAGCTGCAGGGTTTCTGCCGCGGTCAGATGGGTCGCATGCACCAGGCACCAGCGCGCATCGACGGCGGCATGCTCGAACAGCCACTCCACCGGCCGCGCACCACGCGTGGCGAGACAGTCCTGCACTTCGCCGATCTGCTCGGCGACATGGATGTGGATCGGGCAGGTTTTCGCCATATCGCTGGCGAGCACGTCGCGCATCGCCGCTTCCGGTACAGCGCGCAGCGAATGCAGCGCGATACCCACGCGCAGATCGTCGCTCTCATGCTGGCGCAACGTTTCGAGCAGGCGCAGATAGCCCTCCACAGCATGTCCGAAACGGCGTTGCCGCGCGGTGAGCGCGCGGCCGTCGAAGCCACCACTGATGTACAGCACCGGCAACAGGGTCAGCGCGATGCCGGTTTCGCGCGCGGCCTCGATCAGCGCCAGCGACATCGCTTCGGGCTGTGCGTACGGCGTGCCGTCCGGCCGGTGATGCAGATAGTGGAATTCGCAGACCTGGGTGTAACCGGCCTTGAGCATCTCGACGTAGAGCTGGGCAGCGATCGCCTTGAGTTCGTCCGGGCCGATGGCGGCGGCGAACGCGTACATCGTCTCGCGCCAGCTCCAGAAGCTGTCGTCGCTGCGTCCCTTGCGCTCGGCCAGTCCAGCCATCGCGCGCTGGAACGCGTGCGAGTGCAGGTTCGGCATGCCGGGCAGTACCCAGCGGCCGATCGGCTCGCTCGTGCCACTGGTTGCATCGAGCAATCGACCGTTCGCCGCCACGTCCAGCGTCGCATCGGCTTGCCAGCCATCGGCACGCCATAGCTGGTCGGCCCTGAGGTGGCGGATGGCGGCGCTGTTGTTCATGGTGCGGCTCCGGTCAACGATGGCGTGCAGTGTAACCGGTGGATGAAAACGCCTTCACCCGGATATTCGGTGGCCTATGCATAATCGCGCGATGGCCAAGAAACCCAACGAAAACACCCCTAAGCTGCTGTTGCGACAAGCGGCCCTGAATGACGTGCCGCAACTGGGCGAGCTCACTGCGCGGATCTACTCGGCGGAATGGGGCCACTCGGCGGAGATGCTGCGCTCGCAGCAGACGCACTTCCCCGAAGGCCAGTTCGTGGTCGAGTACGAAGGTCGGATCGTCGGTTACTGCGCCACGTTCCGCATCGACGAAGCCACCGCGCTGGCGCCACATACCTGGATGCAGATCACCGGCGGCGGCATGGGTTCGCGCCACAAGCCGGACGGCAACTGGCTGTACGGCATGGAAGTGGTGGTGCATCCGGATTACCGCGGCATGCGCATCGGCCAGCGGCTGTACCAGGCGCGCAAGCGGCTGTGCATGGACCTGAAACTGCGCGGCATCGTGTTCGGCGGCCGCATTCCGGGCCTGGCGAAGAACCTCGCGCGTTACGGCAACGCCGAGGCGTACGTGCAGGCGGTAATGGAAGGCAAGCGGCGCGATCTCACGCTGAGCTTCCAGTTGTCGAACGACTTCGAGGTGATCGGCCTGCTGCGCGCATACGTGCCGTCCGATCACGAATCGCTGGGCTACGCGGCGCATCTGGTCTGGCGCAATCCGCAGCTGCTCGACCAGCCGGACATACCGCCGATCACCTCGGCGCGGCTGCTGCCCGATTCGGTGCGGGTGGCCTCGGTGCAATACCAGCAGCGCCGGATCACCTCGTTCGAGCAGTTCGCCACCCAGGTCGAATACTTCACCGACATCGCCGCCGACTACAGCGCCGACTTTGTCACTTTCCCCGAACTGATCACGCTGCAACTGCTGTCGATCGAGAACACCGAGCTGTCGCCGGTGGAGTCGATCCGCAAGCTGAGCCACTACACACCACAGGTGAAAGAACTCTTCAGCCGGCTGGCGGTGCACTACAACATCAACATCATCGCCGGCACGCATCCCACCGAGCAGGCCAACGGCGACATCCACAACGTCTGCTACGTATGCCTGCGCGACGGTTCGATCCACGAACGCGAGAAACTCCACCCCACGCCGAGCGAGCGCAACGTGTGGAACATCAGCGGCGGCGACAGCGCCGCGACCGTGCTGACCGACTGCGGCCCGATCGGCGTGATGATCTGCTACGACGCGGAGTTTCCCGAGGTGGCGCGTCACCTCACCGACCAGGGCGCTCTGATCCTGTTCGTGCCGTTCTGCACCGACGTGCGCGAGGGCTACCTGCGCGTGCGCTACTGCTCGCAGGCACGCGCGATCGAAAACCAGTGCTACGTGGTGCTGTCCGGCAATGTCGGCAACCTGCCCGGCGTCAACAACTTCGACATCCAGTACGGCCAGAGCTGCATCCTCACCCCGAGCGATTTCGGCTTCGCCCGCGATGGCATCGCCGCCGACTCCACGCCGAACATCGAGACCGTGCTGTTCGCCGACCTGCGGCTGGAAACCCTGGCTCGCGCGCGCAACGCCGGTGCTGTGACCAACCTGAAGGATCGCCGCTTCGATCTGTACGAGACGCGCTGGCGGCCGCGCTGAGAGATAGCGTGCCGGCTATAGCGCCCGGTCTGCAATAATCGTTGCATGTCCCAGCTGCCCGAACCTGCCTCGAAGTCGTCGAGCCCGCGCCTGCAGGCGTTGCTCGGCCATGAATTTTTCGCCCCGCAGCACTGGAAACGTCGCCTCGTGCTCTGGTTCGGCGCCGTGCTGGTGGCTCTGGCCGCGATCCTGTTCGCCAAGGCCAGCACATGGGCCTACCAGCTTTTTCAAAGCATCCTCAGTCGTGGTTCGTGGATTCCGCTGATCCTGACGCCAGTCGTGTTCGGCCTGCTCGCCTGGATTACCGAAGGACGCCTGCGCGCCACCCGCGGCAGCGGCATCCCGCAAGTGATCGGTACCCTGCACATCGAAGACGAAGGCTTTCGCGCCCACATGCTGGCGCTGCCAATTGCCGCCGGCAAGATGGTACTGACCCTGATCGCGCTGGCCGTCGGCGCCTCGATCGGCCGCGAGGGCCCGACCGTGCACGTCGGTGCCGGCCTGTTCTATTCGCTCGGCCGGCGCTTCGGCTTCACCGATCCCAAGGCCGCCTCGCGTTTCATCCTTGCCGGTGGCGCCTGCGGCATCGCTGCGGCTTTCAATGCCCCGCTGGCCGGCGTGGTGTTCGCGATCGAGGAACTGGCCGGCACCTTCGAGCATCGTTTCAGCGGCCTACTGCTGACCGCGGTGTTCATCGGTGGCGTGGTGTCACTCGGCATCATGGGCAACTATTCCTATTTCGGCAGGGTGCAGGCCGATCTTCCCCTGGGTCATGCCTGGCTGGCGGTATTGCTGACCGGCATCATCTGCGGCCTGCTGGGCGGCCTGTTCGCACGGCTGATCCTGCTCAGCCGGCACGGACCGCTGGCCTTGGTCGGTCGGTTGCGTGCGCACGCACCGGTATTGTTCGCCACCGGTTGCGGACTCGCGCTGGCGCTGATCGGGCTGTTCTCGCACAACACCGTCTACGGCACCGGCTACGACCAGGCTCGGGCGTTCGTGCAGGAAGCGGCGGTCACGCCGGGGCATACGTTCGGCATCGCCAAGCTTGTGGCGAACGTGGTGTCCTACTGGGCCGGCATTCCCGGCGGCATCTTTTCACCGGCACTGGCGGTGGGCGCCGGGCTCGGTCACAACGTCGCCTATTTCCTGCCGGGTGTACCGGCCAGCGCGGTGGTGCTGTTGGGCATGAGCGCATATCTGGCCGGCGTCACCGGCGCACCGCTGACCTCGGCGGTGATCGCGATGGAGCTGACCGACAATCAGGCCATGGTGATCCCGATCATGGCCGCCTGCCTGCTCGCCCGCGCGGCGGCCTCGCTGTTCTGCCCGACGCCGGTCTACAAGGATTTTGCCGAACGGATGGTGCAGGACTTCGAGCGGCAACAAGCCGCCCATGCCGAAAACACCGAGAAGACCCGACTGGAAACCGAGGCGCTGCAACACGCCGGCAGCACCAGCGCCTTCGACGAACCGGCTGCGCCCATCGACGACATGGACGATGATCCATCCAGCAAGACATGAACGCAGTCACGGAGTCACCGAAAACATGAGCGAACCACGCTGGGATCGACTGCTGCTGAACGCCACGCTGGCGACGTTTGTCGGCGACGCGCCGTACGGCCTGATCGAGCATGGCGCGATCGCCCTGCACCATGGCCGCATCGTCTGGATCGGTGGCATGGATGCGTTGCCGGATGCCCCGGATGCGCTGGCCAGCGTGGTCGAATCGCTCGATGGCGCGTTAGTCACGCCGGGGTTGATCGACTGCCATACCCATCTCGTCTTCGGCGGCGATCGCGCGCATGAATTCGACTTGCGCCTCAACGGCGCCAGTTACGAGGAGATCGCCCGCGCCGGTGGCGGTATCGTCTCCAGTGTCAATGCGACCCGCGCTGCCAGCGAGGAACAGCTGTTCGCGCAATCGATGCCACGCGCACGGGCACTGCTTGTCGATGGCGTGACCACGCTGGAAATCAAGTCCGGCTACGGTCTCGATCTGGAGACCGAGCGGCGCATGCTGCGGGTGGCGCGACGCATCGGCCGCGAGCTCGGCCTCAGCGTGCGCACCAGTTTTCTCGGCTTGCACGCGTTGCCGCCGGAATACCGGGACCGGCGCGATGACTATGTCGCGCTGGTCTGCGACGAGATGCTGCCCGCGCTCGCCACCGAAGGGCTGGTCGATGCGGTCGATGCGTTCTGCGAGAACATCGGTTTCACCCGCGAGGAAACCCGTCGCGTTTTCGAACTCGCCAAGCAGCTCGGCCTACCGGTAAAACTGCACGCCGAACAGTTGTCCGATCTGGATGGTGCCGCACTGGTTGCCGAGTACGGCGGCCTCTCCGCCGATCACCTGGAATACCTCAGCGAATCCGGCATCCGGGCGATGGCCAGCGCCGGCACCGTCGCCGTGCTGCTGCCCGGTGCGTTCTACGCGCTGCGCGAAACGAAACTGCCGCCGGTCGCCTCGCTGCGCGAACATGCGGTACCTATGGCAGTCGCGACCGACTGCAACCCCGGCACCTCACCGCTGCTGTCGCTGCGACTGGCTGCCGGCATGGCCTGCACGCTGTTCCGGCTGACGCCGGAGGAAGCGCTGCGGGGAGTCACCGTCAATGCCGCCCGAGCGCTGGGCCTGACCGATCGCGGCACCCTCGCGGTGGGCCAGCGTGCCGATCTGGTGGTGTGGAACGTGCGGCGGCCGGCCGAACTGTGCTACTGGATCGGCGGCAGTCTGGCCCGCAAGATCTATGTGGCCGGCGAAGCCGTCTCGCGGCGCAAGCCTTCCAGGCGCGCATCCAGCGCTTCGTAAAATGCCTGCGGCAGATCCGCCTGCACCGGCACCCGCCACCAGTGCGGCTGGGCGAAGCGCCGGCATTTGACAGCGTCCTTGTCGGTCATCAGCACCGGCAGGCCATCGGCGAAATCCAGATCCGTCGCTGCAAAATCGTGATGATCCGCAAACGCGTGCTCGATCGGTGCGATACCTGCAGCACGCAGGCTATCGAAGAATCGTTGCGGATTGCCGATGGCGGCTACTGCGTGCACACGCTGATCACGGAAGCTGGCCAGCGACTGGATGCGTCCATCGTCCAGCGCAACGACATCGCCGCCACGAAGCTGCATCGGGTACTCGCCATCTTCAGCGATGCCGCCGTTGCAGACGCGCAGATCCACCCGCTGCAGCCTACCCAGCGGCTCGCGCAACGGCCCGGCCGGCAGCAGCCGTCGATTGCCGAAGCGGCGCACGCCATCGATCACGCAGATTTCCACGTCGCGCGCCAGCCGGTAGTGCTGCAGGCCGTCGTCGGCAACCAGCACATTGCAGCCAGTGTCGAGCAATAGCCGCGCCGCCGCCGGGCGATCACGCCCCACCGCCACCGGTACGCCACTGGCGTGGATCAGACAGGGCTCGTCGCCGACCTGCGCCGGATCCGGCGTGTCACCGAGCAGCGACGGTTCGCGCTGATTGCCGCCGTAGCCGCGACTGACCACGCCGGGTCGATAGCCGCGCGCACGCAAGGCGGCGACCACCGCGATCGTCAACGGCGTCTTGCCGGTGCCGCCCACGCTGAGGTTGCCGATCACGATGACCAGTATCGGCAGGCGTACGCTGTGCAGCCAACCGAAAAAATAAAGGCTGCTGCGCAGGCGGATCACGCCGCCGTACAGTGCCGCCAGCGGCCGCGTCCACCACGGCGCACGGCCGCCGGCGTACCAGGCTGATTCGAGCGTGTCGATCAGCGCCATCGGAAGTCCTCAGTCGCCAGCGTGTTGACTGGCGTGATCGTGGAACTGCATGCGGTGCAGCGCGGCGTAGTGGCCACCCAGCGCCAGCAGTTCGGCATGCGTGCCGCGTTCGACGATGCGGCCCTGTTCCATCACCGCGATCTGGTCGGCACCTTCGATGGTAGACAGGCGATGCGCGATAACCAGCGTGGTGCGATCCTTCATCAGGCGCTGCAGCGCTTGCTGGATCAGTCGCTCGGATTCGGTATCCAGCGCGCTGGTGGCCTCGTCCAGCACCAGGATCGGGGCGTTCTTGAGGATCGCGCGGGCGATCGCTATGCGTTGGCGCTGACCGCCGGACAGCATGTTGCCGCCCTGCCCGATCTGGGTGTGGATGCCTTGTGGCATGCGCGCGATGAACTCCATCGCATTGGCTGCCTCGGCCGCGGCGATGATGTCCGCCTCGCTGGCACCGGCCAGTTCGCCATAGGCGATATTGTCGGCCACGCTGCCGTCGAACAACACCACGCTCTGCCCCACCCAGCCGATCTGCCGGCGCAGCGACGCCAGCGTGTAAGCCTCGTAATTCTGGCCGTCCAGCGTGATCTGTCCGTCGCTGGGTGCGTAGAAGCGCGGCAACAGGCTGACCAGGCTGCTCTTGCCGCTGCCGGAGCGACCGACCAGCGCGGTCACCGTGCCCGGCGCGCAATGCAGGTCGACACCGCGCAATGCCTCCGCCTCGCTGCGCGGATAGACCAGCCGGATGCCGTGCATCGACAGGTCGCCACGTGTGTGCTCCAGCACCACAGTGCCATGGTCAGGCTCGGGCGGCAGATCGATGATCTCAAACAGATCCTCGGCGGCGGACAAGCCACGCTGCACGTTGGCCTGCACGTTGGCGAGCCGGCGCAGCGCCGGCAGCATCATGCCCATCGCGGTCAGCACGGCCAGGAACACACCCGGCGACATGTCTTTCAGTATTTGCGGCCGCGTGCCCAGGAACACCAGCGCGGCCAGCGCGGAGGCGGCCACCAGCTGGATGGTCGAGCTGGACGTGGCATTGGTCGCCGCGATCTTCAGGTTCAACCCACGGGTGCGCCGGGTGACCTCGCTGAAGCGGTTGCTCTCGTGCGTCTGACCGCCATAGATGCGCACCTCGCGATGCGCACTGACCGATTCCTCCACCGTACCGGTGACCGAACCCATCGAACCCTGGATCCGGCGGCTGATCCGCCGGTAGCGCCGGCTTACCATGGCGGCAATCAAGGCGATGGCGGGCACCATCACCAGCAGCGCCGAGGTGAGATAGACGCTGTTGTACAACATCACCGCGAGCATGGCGATGACGGTGAAGCCATCGGTCACGACGGTTTTTATGGAGTCGGTCGCGGCGGCGGCCACCTGCTCGCTGGTGTAGGTAATGCGGGAAATCTGCTGCCCCGACGGCTCGGCGCCGAAAAACGCCGCCGGCAACCTCAGATAGGCATCGAAGACATCCTGCTGGATCGCCTGCACTACATGCCGCCCCATATAGGAAATGCCGTAGTTGCTGATGAAGGTGCCGACGGAGCGCACGAAAAAGATGCCGATGATCCAGATCGGCATCCAGAAAATCAGGTAGGCATCCTTCTTCGCAAACAGGTCGTCGGTGATGAGCTTCAACAGGTTCGTGAAAATCGCCTGACCGGCGCCATCCGCCAGCATGCCGAACAGCGAGACCAGACCCACCATCCAGTAGCGCCAGGTATAACCAAGCAGGCGCTTGTAGATCCGCCAGGACTCCGCATCCCAGATCGCGACCTTCTTGTTCGCGTCGCTCACTGCGCAGCGCCCGGTTTGCTCGGCGTGGTGGCGATCGACAGCTTGGTGAAACCGAGCTGGCCCAGTGCATCCATCGCGGTGACCACGTCCTGATGCGGCGTCATCGCATCCGCGCGGATCGTCACCTGACGTTCGCGATCGGCACCGGCGTTGCGCGCGATGGTCTGCTTGAGCGGTTCGATGCCCTCGCCCAGCACCTCGTCGCTGCCCACGTAGAAGTGGCCATCGCGGTCGATCATGATGGTTAGCGTCGGCGCATTCATGTCGCGATCCTGCGTACTCGCCTGCGGCAGGGTCACTTGCATGCGCGAATGCTGCACGAACGTGCTGGTCAGCACGAAGAACATCAGCAGGGTCAGCAGCACGTCGATCAACGGGATCACGTTGATCTCGAAATCATCGCCACGGCGATCGTTGCCAATACGCATCGGTGCGCGCTCAGCCCGCGCCCGGCGTGGTCGGCACCGGCCGCCGTGGCCGCACCGGAGCCGTCGTGGCGACAGGCGCGAGGGTCAGATCGTCCAGCAAGGCAGTCGCCTGCTTTTCCATCTCCACGCAATAACCGGCCACGCGCGAACGGAAATAACGGTGCAGCACGTACGCCGGAATCGCCACGGTCAGACCCGACGCGGTGCAGATCAGCGCCTCGCCGATGCCGCCGGCCATCTTGGCCGGATCGCCGATGCCGCCAGCCATCACTTCCATGAACATGCGGATCAGGCCGATCACGGTGCCGAACAGGCCCAGCAATGGACCGATCAGCGCGATCGTGCCCAGCGTGTTGAGGTAGCGCTCCATCCGGTGGATGACGTGCCGGCCGGTGTCCTCGATGCGCTCCTTGATCAGCTCGCGTGGCTGCCTGCGCACGGCCAGGGCAGCGGCCAGCAATTCGCCCAACGGCGAACCGTTCGACAGCGTCTCGAGATGACTCGAGTCGAGCTGGCCGGAACGCGCCCACTGGCGCACCTCGTCACCCAGGCCCGGCGGCAAGACCGACTTGCGGCGCAGGGTCCAGCAACGCTCCAGCACGATCGCCAGGGCAATCGCGGAACAGATCAGGATGGGCACCATCGCCCAGCCGCCAGCCATCAGAATTTCCAGCACTTTTCGACCCACCGCACTGCCTGACAAGGAGCGCGCATGATAGCAGTCTCGCCCCGCCGTACTGCGGCAGGCGTGGCATTCCCCGTTTCACTCGCGCCAATAGCGCGTCTGCCGCTGGCGCCAGCCCGGCTCGCGCCGCGGCGGAGCATCCACAGGAAAATCCAGCGGGATCGCGCCCTGCGTGGCCGTATTGAACACCGGCACATGGGCCTCGGCGTAACGCGCCAGCACCTCCGGCCTGGGGTGGCCGAAACGGTTGTGCCAGCCCGCCGATATCAGCGCCAGCGGCGGTTGTACCGCCGTGATGAAGGCCGCGCTGGACGAAGTCTTGCTGCCGTGATGCGGCACCAGCAACACCGGCGCCGGCCCCGCTCCGAGCGCGGCGGCCACCTGAGGCTCCACTTTCGAGCTGATATCGCCGGCCAGCAGCAGGCGGCCGCCGCGCCCCTCGACCAGCAGCACGCAGGAACTGTCGTTGTCCCGATCGCCCTCGTCACTGCGAGGACTCAATACGCGGAAATCCACACCGTCCCATTGCCACGACTGCCCGGCGACGCACTGGCGCATCGGCAACTTCATCCGCGTCGGTTCGCCGGCGTAGCGTTGCGCCTGTGGAAACGCGCTCGCGACCGCCGCGGCGCCCCCGGCATGATCGTTGTCGCTGTGGCTGATCATCAGCATATCCAGTCGCGTGATACCCAGCGCATGGATCGACGGCAACACCGCCGCCTCACCGAGATCGAAACCGGACGGATAACGCGCGCCGGTGTCGTACACCAGCGCGTGCTCGCGTGTGCGCAACAGCACCGACAGCCCCTGCCCCACATCCAGCACCCATACCTGGAACGCGCCCTCGGCCGGCAGCTGTCGCGGCGGCCACAGCAGCGGCAGGAACAGCAGCGCACCGAACCAGCGCAACGGCAGGCCGCGCGGCATGAACAGCCACAACGCGCCCAGTACCGCGAGAAGCAGGGCCCACGGCTGCACGGTTGGCAGATACCAGTGCGCACCAGGCCAATCCGACATCTGTTCCAGCAACCACCATTGCGCATGCGCCAATTGCGCGGCCAGCCACAGCACCGGCGTGGCCAGCGGCGGGCACAGTCCGAGCAGCAGCATGCCAAGCAAGGCGCATGGCACGATCACGAAGCTGACCATCGGCACGGCGATCAGGTTGGACAACGCCCCCACCAGCGAGGCCTGTCCGAAAAACCACAAAGTCAGTGGCAGCAGCGACAACGTCATCACCATCTGCCCGGCCGACAGCTCACGCAGAAACGCACGCAACCCGCGACCACGCGATTGCAGGCACAGCATCAGGAATGCCACACCGACGAACGACAGCCAGAAGCCGGCCGCCAGTACCGCCAGCGGATCGACCAGCAGGATCGCGAGCATCGCCAGCGCCAGCGATTGCGCGCCGCTGCTGCTGCGCCGGCTGCAACGCGCCAGTGCCACCACCGCGATCATCAGCAAGGTGCGCACCGTGGGCAAGCCGAAACCGGCCAGCGCGCTATAGATGCCGGCGACCAGAAATGCGGCAGCCGCCTGCGCCTGTGGACGCGGCAGCCGCAATGCCAACCGCGGAAACAAGACATAAGCCAGCATCGCCAGCCAGACCCCGAACACCGCCGCCACGCCGACGTGAAAACCGGAAATCGCAATCAGATGCGACACGCCGTTCGCGCGCGCCACTTCCCAATCGCGCTGCTCCAGCCCGCGCGTATCGCCGACCGAAAATGCCTGCAACAACGCCGCGTCATGTGGATCGTGCACGCGCGCCGCGATGCCACGGGCGATGGCGTCGCGCACGCCATCGATGCACCGGTACGGAGGACCGGCCAACCGCGCATTGCCGGGATCGTCGCGCACATAGCCAGTGGCAACGATGCCACGCTCCAGCGCCGAACGTTCGCTGTCAGCCACACCCGGGTTGAGCAGGCCGCGTGGCCGCTTCAATCGCAGCAGCAGCTGCCACCGGGTACATGGCTGCAACGGCGGCGCATCGTCATACCAGGACACCGTCACCCGACCATGCAGCGCGACCGGGTGGCCATCCAGCGTGGCCTGTTCCACCCGCAGCATGAAACGGCTGGCATCGCTGCCGGCCTGCGGCAGATCGATGATGCTGCCGATCACCGCGATGTCCTGACCTTCCAGCGCACGCGGCAACCGCGCATACATCGCGGTGGCGCCATGCCACGCCGCCCAGACGATGCCGAACAGTACACACGCCAGCCAGCGCCAGCGCGGCCTTCGCCACGCCAGCAGCAACGCTCCGGACAGCAGCACACCAAGACACCAGCGCGGAGGCAGACTCGGCAGCCATTGCACCAGCAGCACGCCTGTCAGCAACGCCAATGCCGCCGTGATTGCCGCCGCTTGTGCCATGCCGCGCCCCGTTCCATCGTGGATACGGTCGAGCCTAGCGTGGCCCTTGCGGCATCGAGGATGAAAAGCATGTAGGCACTCGCCGCCTATGCGGCGAGTGCCACGGTATCGCTGGCGATCAGTGTTTCGGGCTTTCCTGCAGCACGCCGTTGTGCAGTACCAGGGTGCGATCCATCCGCGCCGCCAGGCGAGTATCGTGGGTGACCAGGATGAAGCTGGTGCCGATCTCGCGGTTGAGCTCCAGCATCAGCGCGTAGACCTGCGCGGCATTGCCTTCGTCGAGATTGCCGGTGGGCTCGTCGCCGAGTACGCAGGCCGGCTTGGTCACCAGTGCGCGTGCCACCGCACAGCGTTGGCGCTCGCCGCCGGACAGCTCCGACGGCTTGTGCTGCGTGCGATTGCCCAGACCCACCCGCTCCAGCAGGGTCGCGGCCTGCTGCTGCGCCTCGGCAATCGGGGTGCCGCGGATCAGCAGCGGCATGCACACGTTTTCCAGCGCAGTGAACTCGGGCAGCAGGTGATGGAACTGATAGATGAAACCGAGTGAGCGGTTGCGCACGCGACCGCGTTCGGCATCGGAGAGTTTCGACAGCACGCGACCATCCACCTCCACCTCACCGGCGGTCAGCGTGTCCAGGCCGCCGATGATGTGCAGCAGCGTGCTCTTGCCCGAACCGGAAGCGCCGACGATCGCCATCGTCTCGCCGCGTTTCAAGGTAAAACTGACGTCGCTCAGCACGTCGGTGCGCAGGCCGCCCTCGTCGTAGGTCTTGGCGACGTGGCTGGCACGCAGCACGTTTTCGTTCGGCGGCATCGTGGCGCTCTCTTTCTTGGTGGTCTCATTCATAGCGCAGCGCCTGAGCCGGCTGCGTGCGCGAAGCGCGCCACGCGGGATAAAGAGTGGCCAGCAACGAGAAGGTGAAGGTCAGCAACGCGACCCAGCCCACGTCGTGCCAGTCCAGCCGGCTCGGCACCTCGCTGATGTAATAGACGTCCGGCGACAGGAAGGTGACGTGGAAGGTGTGCTCGATCCACTTGATGATGCCCGGCAGCTTCCATGACAGCAGCGAGCCGAAGCCCACGCCGAAGCCGATCCCGACGAAACCCACCAACACGCCCTGCACCATGAACATGCCCATGATGCTGCGCGGCGTGGCGCCGAGCGTGCGCAGGATGGCGATGTCGGCCTGCTTGTCGGTGACCAGCATCATCAGCATCGAAATCAGGTTGATCACCGCGACCAGGATGATCAGCGACAGGATGATGAACATCACCATCTTTTCCATCGACAGCGCGGCGAACAGATTGGCGTTGGTATCCATCCAGGTCTGCACCCGATAGACCTGACCCAGCTGGTCGGCCAGCTCGGTGGCGACCGGGCGCGCGTTGAACAAGTCATCCAGACGCAGACGGATGCCGGTGGGACCATTCAGATCATTGAGCTTCTCGGCGTCACTGATGTTGACCAGGGCCAGGCCGGAATCGAACTGCTCCATGCCCAGCTCGAACGTGCCCGCCACATGGAAGCTGCGCATCTTCGGAAAGCTGCCCATCGGCGTGGCGCGCAGTTGCTGCACCGCCATGGTCACCCGGTCGCCGACACTGACCCCGAGCGTCATCGCCAGCTCCCGGCCCAGCACGATATTCCAGCTGTTCGGCGTCAGCGCGTCGAGATTGCCCTCGAGCATGTGCTTGCTGATGTCGACGACCTTCGGTTCCTGCGCCGGCTCGATGCCGCGCACCATCGCGCCACTGGAACGCCGGGCCAGCAACATCGCCTCGGATTCGACGTACGGTGCGGCACCCAGCACGTGCGCATTCGCCTGGGCCATCTTCAACGCACGCGGCCAGTCCTGCACGCTTTCGCCGACACCGGAGACGGTCGCATGCGAGATCGCGCCGAGAATGCGCGAACGCATCTGGTAGTCGAAACCGTTCATCACCGACATCACAGTGATCAGCGCGATCACGCTGATTGCGATGCACACGATCGATACGGTGGAAATGAACGAGATGAACTGATTGCGCCGCTTCGCGCGGGTGTAGCGCAGGCCGATGAAGAGTTCGAGCGGTCGGAACATGGGCGGGTCGCTTGTGGGGATCGCAGGGCGGGCCGCCCGGTCGTCCATTATCAGGTATTCGATGAGACCGCGCTGCCGCAGCGAAGTTGCCGACGGCTCAGGCCATGGGGATCAGAGTCGTGATACCGCCTCGTCCGGCTGCATCGTCGCCAGCCGCATGCGCAGACGGCGGCGGATATCGGCATCGCTGTTGTCCGGTGCCAGCAACAGCACCTGCACGCCACGTTCCACGGTTTGCAGACGCAACAGCACGAAGGCGCCTAATACGCGGAATGAGGCCAGCGTGGCCGGCACGTCCTCGTGGTTGATCAAGCGCAGCGTCCAGCCGTTGTCGGCGCTCCAGCCTGCAGCGGCTATCGGTGCAGCTGCAAGCCGACGGACGGACTGCCATGTCGCCAACGACACCGCGACCACTAGCAGCAGCTTCAACCACAGCACGAGCGCGCACAGCGCCACGGCCAGTACGGCCACGGCGGCAACAGCGATCAGCGCTCGCCACAGCAGTCGCGATGGTCGGTATTCAAAGCCGATGGCGGGCGCGGATGTCATCGATGATCGCCTGCCAGTCCGCCCGCGCGGGACGCGCGTGGCCCATCACCCAGTCCCACAGATCCGGATCCTGCGCGTCGAGCAGTTCGTCGAACGCCTGCTGCTGCGCTTCATCCGCGCTGGCGAAACACTCGTCCAGCCAGCCGCCGAACAATGCGTCCAGCTCACGGGTGCCGCGACGGGCGCGCCAGCGCAGGCGCTTGATGCGGGCTTCGTCCATAGATTCAAAGCGCGAAGCGCCTCCTTTGCCTCCTCTCCCCTGTGGGGAGAGGATTGAGGTGAGGGGACAATCTTGCGCGATGCCTCACTGGAAGAAAGCCTTCGACCGACTTTCCTGCGAGCACCCGCCCCTCATCCGTTCTTCGGACACCTTCTCCCCAAAAGGGAGAAGGATTCATGCGCTGCGCCGCTCCACCATCAGCTTCTTGATCTCGGCAATCGCCTTGGCCGGGTTCAGACCCTTCGGGCAGGTGCGTGTGCAGTTCATGATGGTGTGGCAGCGGTACAGCTTGAACGGATCTTCCAGATCGTCAAGGCGATCGCCAGTGGCCTCGTCGCGCGAGTCGACGATCCAGCGATAGGCCTGCAACAGGATCGCCGGGCCGAGGTATTTGTCGCCGTTCCACCAGTAGCTCGGGCAGCTGGTCGAGCAGCACGCGCACAGGATGCACTCGTACAGGCCGTCGAGCTTCTTGCGCTCTTCCGGCGACTGCAGGCGTTCGCGATCCGGCGCCGGGCTCTGCGTGCGCAGCCATGGCTTGATCGAGGCGAACTGCGCGTAGAAGTGGGTCAGGTCGGGCACCAGATCCTTCACTACCGGCATGTGCGGCAGCGGGTAGATCTTCACGTCGCCGGATGCGCACTCGCTGATCGCGCGGGTGCAGGCCAGCGTGTTGGTGCCGTCGATGTTCATCGCGCACGAGCCGCAAATGCCTTCCCGGCACGAGCGGCGCAGTGTCAGCGTGGGATCGATCTCGTTCTTGATCTTCAGCAACGCGTCCAGAACCATCGGCCCGCACGCGGCCAGATCGACCTCGTAGGTGTCGATGCGCGGATTCTGGCCGTCATCCGGCGACCAGCGATAGATGCGGAAGGTGCGCGGCTTCTTCGCATCCTTGGCCGGGTAGTGCTTGCCCGGCTGGATCTTGGAATTCTTCGGTAGCGAAAACTCTGCCATGTGCTGAACCCTTCAACTTTCTGCAGGAGGGCTTGCGCCCCGACCGTACAACCAATGATGTTGCCGCCACGCTGCGGCCGCAGCCGCAGCGTGGTCAGTAGACGCGTTTCGCCGGTGGCACGGCCTTGACCTCGTCGGTCATCGGATTCATGTGCACCGGACGGAAGTCGAAACGCGACTTGCCCGTCTCGTCGACCCACACCAGGGTGTGCTTCATCCAGTTGACGTCGTCGCGTTCCGGGTAGTCCTCGCGCGCCTGCGCGCCACGGCTTTCCAGCCGCTGTTCGGCCGAGTCCATCGTGGCCACCGCCTGCGACAGCAGGTTGGACAGCTCCAGTGTCTCGATCAGATCGGAGTTCCACACCAGCGAACGATCGCTGACCTTGACGTTCTTGAACATGCCGAACACTTCGGCAATCTTCTGCTTGCCTTCAGCCAGCGTCTCGCCGGTGCGGAACACCGCGGCGTCCTTCTGCATCGTGCGCTGCATGGCCATGCGGATCTCCGCCGTCGGCGTGCTGCCGTTGGCGTTGCGCAAGGCGTCGAAACGGGCCAGCGACTTGTCCAGCACGTTGGCCGGCAGATCCTTGTGCGCCGCACCCGGCTGGATCAGCTCGGCACAGCGGTGTGCCACGGCGCGGCCGAATACGACCAGATCGAGCAGCGAGTTGGAACCCAGGCGATTGCCGCCATGCACGGAAACGCAGGCCGCTTCGCCGATCGCGAACAGACCCGGCACGATCGCGTCGACATCGTCGCCGCGCTTCTGTACGACTTCGCCGTGATAGTTGGTCGGGATGCCGCCCATGTTGTAGTGCACGGTCGGCAGCACCGGAATCGGCTCCTTGGTCACGTCCACGCCGGCGAAGATGCGCGCCGATTCGGCGATACCCGGCAACCGCTCGTTGATCACCTCGGGACCGAGGTGCATCAGGTTCAGATAGATGTGGTCCTTGTGCTCGCCGACGCCGCGGCCTTCGCGGATCTCGATCGTCATCGCGCGGCTGACCACGTCGCGCGAGGCCAGGTCCTTCGCACTGGGCGCATAGCGCTCCATGAAACGCTCGCCGGCGGAGTTGGTGAGGTAGCCACCTTCGCCACGCACGCCTTCGGTAATCAGGCATCCGGCGCCGTAGATGCCGGTCGGATGGAACTGCACGAACTCCATGTCCTGCAGCGCGAGACCAGCGCGCAGCACCATGCCGCCGCCGTCGCCGGTGCAGGTATGCGCCGAAGTAGCACTGAAGTAGGCACGCCCGTAACCGCCGGTGGCCAGCACCACGGCCTGGCCGCGGAAGAAATGCAGGGTGCCTTCGTTCATGTCCAGCGCCAGCACACCGCGGCAGACGCCCTCGTCGTCGAAGATCAGGTCGATCGCGAAGTATTCGATGAAGAACGTGGCGTCATGCGCCAGCGCTTGCTGATACAGCGTGTGCAGGATCGCGTGGCCGGTGCGGTCGGCCGCGGCGCAGGTGCGCTGCGCAGTGCCCTTGCCGTAATGCGTGGTCATGCCGCCGAACGGGCGCTGGTAGATCTTGCCCTCGTCGGTACGCGAGAACGGTACGCCATAGTGCTCCAGCTCGATGATCGCGGCCGGCGCGTTCTTGCACATGTATTCGATCGCGTCCTGGTCGCCGAGCCAGTCGCCGCCCTTGACTGTGTCGTAGAAGTGGAAGCGCCAGTCGTCTTCACCCATGTTGCCGAGGGCGGCGGAAATGCCGCCCTGCGCCGCCACCGTGTGCGAGCGGGTCGGAAACACCTTGGTGATGCAGGCAGCCTTGAGCCCCTTCTCGGCCAGACCGAAGGTGGCGCGCAAGCCCGCGCCGCCGGCGCCGACCACGATCACGTCATAGTCGTGTTGCTGAATCTTGTAGCTTTCCATGAATACTCGGCCTCGCGTCTTATGGGGTCAGCGCAATGCGCAGCACGGCGAGCACGCTTGCCAGCGCGCCCAGTACCGCGAGGAACTTGATCGCCACCAGCAGGACGACCTCCTTCCAGCGCGTATGCACGTAATCCTCGATCACCACCTGCAGGCCCAGCACGGCATGCCAGAACATGGTGAGCACGAACGCGATCAGCAGCAGCGCATTCCATGGCTTGGCGACGGTGGCGTGCGCGGTGGCGTAATCGGCATGCAGCAGGCACAACACGGTGACCACAAACCACGCACCGAGCAGCACCAGTGCTGCGGCCGTCACGCGCTGGGTCCACCAATGACCCACGCCGGACTGCGATGAACCCAGTCCGCGGGCAACCTTCAACGGATTGCGCCGGTCCTTCACGACGGTGTCCTTCGCGCTCATGCCGCACCTCCGGCCGTCATGACGTAAGCCCACACCAGTACGGTGAGCACGATGCTGCCGGCGACCGACAACCAGCTGGAACGTACGAACTGGGGAATCTCGTAACCGAGGCCGGCATCCTGGATCAGATGACGGATGCCGTTGCACAGGTGATAGAACAACGCCCAGCTCCAGCCGACCAGCAGGATCATGCCGACCGGGCTGCCGATGATGCTCTTGAAGTGGTTGAAGCTGTCTTCGCCGGCAGCCAGATGCAGCAGGCCGCACACCACCAGCACGCTGCCGGCGGCCAGGGCGATGCCGGTAGCGCGATGCACGATGGAAGTCATCATCTGCACCTGCCGCTTGTATATCTGTAGATGCGGAGAGAGCGGTCGTTGCGTGTCTGCCATGGCGGCCATCCTGAGTGGAATCGCTGGTGTCCGTGCAGCATCTTCCCCTGTACGCGATCGGCGACGAGCGCCGTCGCGATCGTTCAGAAGTCGATGCAGCGCCCGTTCTTTTCCCAGTCGCCGTAGCGGGTAGGATCAGGAGCAGGCCGCTCCGCCGGCAGCCTGTCCTGCACCGGGCTCACAGGCACGGCGATTGTTTCCGCCGGAACGGAAGCAGGTGTGGATTCGGCTGAGGAGAAGGTATCGGACATGGTTTTTATAAGCCGACGAAGGTTAATACTTGCGGCAAAGCAGCACAACCTTGACTGAGATGCCGTGCTGATGATGACGCTCTCACTGTCCGTCCTTGCGACGGGCTCCAGCTGCCCCAACCTACAGTTGCCTATGCCGACATCCTATCCTGCGGAAACCCTGCTGATCGAAGGCCCTGACGCGATGGCGTTTGCGCATGCCCAGTTCAGCAGCAACGTCAATTCGCTCGCCACCGGCCAGTGGCAGTTCAGTGCATGGCTCGATCCACAGGGTCGCGTGCGTGCGCTGTTTCATCTGGCCCGACTCGCCGACGATCGCTATCTCGTACTACTGCGCGGCGGCAGCGCGGCGGCCATGGTCGAGGCGCTGCAGCGTTTCGTGTTCCGCTCGAAACTTACCTTGACTGCGTTGCCACCACGCGCACTGACGACTGGTCCGACCATGCCGCTGCATGCGATCGGCGACGACGCCGGAATACTTTCACTGGGTTGCGACATGCACAGTCTGCAGATCTCCGCCGCGGACATCGGCGACGATGCATGGCGCTTGCTGCAACTGCGTGCAGGCTGGTCGTGGCTGCCGACGCAAATGTTGAATGAGTTGTTGCCGGCGGCGTTGTCGCTGCAGCGTCTGCAGGCTGTCGCCATCGACAAGGGCTGCTATCCCGGCCAGGAAATTGTCGCGCGACTGCACTATCGCGGCGGTCACAAGCGGCACCTGCACAGCGTCACATTGTCGCAAGCCGCAAACGCCGGCGACGTGCTGTGTCATGGTGATCGCGAAGTCGGTTGCGTGCTCGATGCACTCACTGCACATGACGGCATCGCGGCACTCGTTGTATTGACTGACGACGCTGCTGCACAAGCACGTGATGGACGTCTGGATGCATTCAACGACGGTCTCACGATTCATATCGACACGTCGTGGCCGGCATGAGTAATGCTTGTTGTCACAAACAAAATTCGTCATGGCACTTGTCAATCGATTGTGAGCATCAGTTAAACTTCATTCCCACGGCACTTGCCAGTAGTGGATACCGCCACTAGGCTTCGCCGATTGAATATCGCGACATCCGGAACACGGGGTGTCGAAGTACGCGACGAACCGGAAGAGTCCGAATCGGCGCGACCCGGCAGAAGCATCGCCGGATGGCATATCGCCTCGCATCCAACGAGCGCGCAGCAGTTGCAGGCAACACGGCCGACCCGGCACGCGCAACGCCAGCAGCACCAAACCCCCGATCGGCACAGACCCGCCGTTCGTCCACCCGCCACAATCCCGTGGCAAAGCGCCTGACCACAAGTTTCGGTCATGGCGATAAATCCAGATGGAACGGCCTGCCCGCCCGTCCATCGCAACGGCGCCCAAAGCTTGCAGTCTGCTTTGCGCGTACAGCACGTTGGAGGCAGAACCATGAAACTTTCCATGCTGTTGTGGCTGACGTCATTGATGCCCCAGCCCGTCGCCGACCAGGCTTGCCTGGCCACCACCGTCTACCTAGAAGCGCGCAGTGAGCCGACCAATGGCCAGCTCGCCGTTGCCGAGGTTGCGCTGCGCCGCCGCGACCGCGGCCAGTGGGGCGGCACGGTGTGCAAGGTGGTCACTTCGCCGCACCAGTTCGCGACGACCACCACGCCCGGTTCGTTCGAAGTCAACAATCTCGAAGCCTTCAACAAGGCGTGGCAGGTAGCCGGCAGATCACTTCGCAACTGGCAGTTGCCGCTGGCACAGCGCCGCATGCTTGTGCCTCGTGCCGATCACTTCGCCACCACCGCGATCTCTCCGGCCTGGTCGCACAATCGTCCCAGCGTGACGATCGGCGAGCACGCGTTCTACGCGGTGAACTGATTCACGATTCACGCCACCTTGCGTCAATAAAAAAGCCCTCAAGCGAGGGCTTTTTTTAATTTTGGATGTCCATACGTATGGACGTCCATATGAACATGTAAAATTCAGCGTGCGTAAACGTGATCGCCGCTGATTTCGACATAATCGCCATTGCGAACGCCAGGGTCTTCGCGCTGGGTCACCGTGGCGTACTGACCATTGTCCAGCCGCACCTGGATGCGCCACGCGGCACTGCTGCCTCCGTCATTGCGCTTGCCGATCTGGTTGCCGACGACACCGCCGGCGACCGCACCGACCACCGTGGCGGCCTTGCGGCCATCGCCCTTGCCTACGGTATTGCCCAGCACACCGCCGGCGACCGCACCGATGATCGCGCCCAGCGTACCGCCATTGCCGCTGCTGCCATCGGTGTAGACCTGCTGCACATCCTGCACCACACCACATGTCTGGCAACGAACATTGCGATTGCCATAGCCGCCGCTCGGCTGGCCTTGATAGCCACGGTTATAGTTGCCGCCGTTGTTGCCGTATGGCGCGGTAACGCAACCGCCAAGGGCAAGGCCAGCTGTCATTGCCGCGACCAGGGCGAATTTGCTAGTCAGTGCATTCATGGGAGTCACTTCCTTATCAGTGGTTCGATTCAGCGGGCGTCGGACACGGCCGTCACACCTTCCTGCACCTGCACCCGATCACCCGGATCATGGTCCATGCGCACCGTGCGGGTAACCCCGTTGAACACATAGCGCACGTCGTAGCCGACGATCTTGCTGCTGGTGTCGCTGACCGTGCTGCATTTGCGCTCGACCGATGTAGTCACCTGGGCATGCTGACGGCTGGCCTCGATGCGGTTGCCTGCATAACCACCACCGACGGCACCAGCCACCGTAGCCAGGGTGTTGCCCTTGCCGCTGCCGACCATGTGACCGAGCAGACCGCCGGCCACCGCACCAATCGCGGTGCCCGCGATCCGATGCTGATCCTTCGGTGGCGCCGTGTGGGTGACCGTCTCGTCGCGGCAGACCTCGCGGGGATTGTTCACCGTCGAATGCACGGGATCGACACTCACGACCTTGGCGTACTTGACGCCGGCATCCGCGCTCGCAGCAGCGCCCGCATCGGCGGCGTCATTCGAAACACCGGCATCGGCACTGCGATTGCACGCCGTCACGCCCGTCACAAGCGCCGCAGCCATCGCCACATTGAGTACATTGACCATCAACCTGTTCATGACCATCCTCTCCTCTGTTTATTTAGATGCTGCATTGCCCGGCACGTCTTGCACCGGCGCAATAATCTGCGACGCCATTGAACCGCTATCCAACTGAATCGGAGCTAGCTCGCGCTCGTTACATTATCTTCACACTTGAATCGCGGAAATCTCTGCCAGTGCACGAAAATCGCATCATGCCCAGACTCGTCGACAGCCATGTCCATCTCGATGACGACGCATTCGCTGCCGATCGGGACGCGGTGATCGAACGCGCTGACCGTGCCGGCGTCGACACGATGATCGTGCCGGCCGTCGACGCCGATAGCTGGCCGCGAATCAAGGCGCTGTGCGCCAAGCATGCCCAGCTGCATCCCGCCTTCGGGCTGCACCCGATGTTCCTGTCCAAGCATGCCCCCGCACATGTGGACGCACTGTCTGCATGGCTCGGGGAGGATCAGGTGGTCGCCGTCGGCGAAATCGGCCTGGATTTCCATGTCGACGGACTCGACCATGAACTCCAGCGGCATTACTTCGCGCGTCAGCTGCAACTGGCGCGCGAACACGGCTTGCCGGTGATCGTGCACGCACGCGGCGCACTGGAGGAAGTGAGCCTGACCCTGCGCCGCACCGGCGGCCTGCACGGCGTGGTGCACAGTTTTTCCGGCAGCGAGCAGCAGGCACGGCAACTATGGGAAATCGGCTTTCACCTAGGCATCGGCGGCCCGGTGACCTACCCGCGCGCGCAACGTCTGCGCCGCATCGTGGCGCAGATGCCGATCGAGTTCCTGTTGCTGGAAAGTGACGCGCCGGACCAACCCGATGCAGCCCACCGCGGCGAACGCAACGAACCGGCACAGGTCACCGAGGTATTGCTCTGCGTTGCAGAGTTGCGCGGCGAACCGGCCGCAGATATCGCCGCCGCGACCAGCGCCAACGCACGCAGCCTGTTCGGGCTCGATCGCTTCGACAGCTGAGCAAGACTCTCCCGCCACTTTATCCAGCGCCACTTGCGCAGGCGATCCCGTGCTTGCTATATTTTATTTCATCGATGAAATATAAGCTGATGAAATGGCTCGCCTGACGAATTGCATCACGATGATGGACGAGGGCATCGGCCGGGTGAGCCAGATCATTCCGCAGATGCCCGCGCCCGAGGCGCGGCTGTGCCGCCTGATGCTGATGGTCGGCGGCAGCCTCGAGGAAGAGCTCGAGTTCAAGCTCAAGCCGCACAAGCTCAACCACAGCGAATTCCTGACCCTGATGATCCTGTACAGCCGCCCGGACGGCAGTTCCACGCCCGGCGAGCTGTGCGAGTTTGCCACCCAGGGCGCCACCAACATGACCCGTATCGCCAACGCGCTGGTCAAGCGCGGACTGATTACCCGTGGTGCCAGCGAAGAGGACCGCCGCCGCGTGCTGATCCGCATCACGCCAGCCGGCCGGCGTTTCGTGCAGAAGATGCTGCCGCCGATGTTTCCCCGCGTCATCGGCATGTTTTCCGGCTTCAGCGACAACGACAAACGCAACTTGAGCCGACTACTGCGCAAGCTGGCGCATAACCTCGACCAGTTGAGCGAAGCCCCCCAGTCATGAAGGAAGCTCCGATGAAGCATGCCCTGCTCCGCGGTCGCACGGCGTTGACCGTGGCGACCCTGCTGATGCTGGCCGCCTGCGCCAGCGCACCGGGCAAACTCGGCTCGCCGGCGTTGCGCGACGACGTACCGCTGGCCGGCTTGCAGGCACCTGCCCGCACCGGCTGGCCCGCGGCATCGTGGTGGCGCCAGTACGACGATCCGCAACTGGACGAGTTGATGGACCGTGCCATGCAGCAGTCGCCGGATCTTGCGCTGGCGCAAAGCCGCGTGCAGAACGCCGACCAGTCCGCGCGGCTTGCCGCGGCGCAGCTGGGCCTGTCGATCAACGGCAGCGCGCAGGTATCGCGTACGCGCATGAGCGATCACGGACTGATCCCGAGCAAGTTTCTCGGCTTCTCCTGGTACAACCAGGCCGACCTCGGCGTGCAGTTGCAATACGACTTTGACTGGTGGGGCAAGAAACGCGCGACGGTGGAAGCCGCGCTGGACCAGACGCACGCCGCCGAGGCACAGCGCAGTGCCGCCGCGCTGGCGATCCAGTACGCCGTGGCCGACACCTACTTCGGCTGGCAGGCCGATCAGGCACGCCTGCAGCTGACCGATCAGCTGCTCGCCACGCAGCAGCAGTTCACGCATATCGCAGAATTGCGCGTGCAGCAGGGCGTCGATCTGCCGGACGAGGCGCAGAAAGCCCGGGCGCAGCTGGCCGCGGTGCGCGAGATGCGTGTGGCACTCGACGGCTCGGCAAAGATCCGCCGTGCCGCGCTCGCCTCGCTGCTCGGTATCGCACCAGCGCAACTGCCGGAGCTCAAGGCTCGCCCGCTGCCGACTATCGAACGCGGTGTGCCGGCCAACGCCGGGCTGGATCTGATCGCACGCCGCCCCGACATCGCCGCCAGCCGCTGGCAGGTCGAGGCCGCACTGAAGCAGACCGATGCGGCGCGCGCCGAGTTCTTTCCCGACATCAGCGTCACCGCGCTGGCCGGCCTGTCCAGCATCGACATGGGCAAGCTGCTCACCGCCGGCAGCCGCACGTTTGCACTGACTCCGGCACTGCATCTGCCGATCTTCAACGGCGGCGCACTCGAGGCCAATTACGGCCTGAGCAAGGCCCAGCTCGACGCGGCGGTAGCGCAGTACAACAGCACCGTGCTGACCGCGGCACGCGAAGTGGCGACACAGGCATTGAGTGCCGAGCAGGTCGCTGCCCGCCAGCACGAACAGCAGGCTCAGCTCGATGCCGACCAGCGGTTGCTGGCGAACGCGCAGGCACGTGCGCATCAGGGTGTGCGCGACGCCCGCGAACGCCTGGGCGCGCAAGCCGAACTGTTGCAACAGCGCGACGCCGCAGCCCAGTTGCAGGCGCAGGCACTGAGCACCGATCTCGCCCTGATCAAGGCACTCGGCGGCGGCTATCGCGACAACACGCAAGCCGCTGCGAGCACCGAATCTTCTTCCTCTTCTGTTACCGCCGGAGCCGCCGACCATGAGCGCCACTGAGTCCGACAAGTCGTCCGTCGACGCCAACGACAGCGGCTTGGCCGCAAAAGATCCGGCCAAGCGCCAGCGCGCACTGCTGATCGTGGCCGGTGCGTTCATCCTCGCCGGGCTGATCTGGTTCCTGCTGTGGTTCTTCGTACTGTCGACCCGCGTGAAAACCGACAACGCCTACGTCGGCGGCAACCAGGTGGCGATCTCGGCGCAGGTACCGGGCACGGTCGTGGCAATCCTCGCCGACGACACCCAGCACGTCGACGCCGGCCAGGTACTGGTAAAACTGGACAGTACCGATGCCGACACCCGCCTGGCGCAGGCGCGCAGTGCGCTGGCCCAGGCCGTCCGCGGCGTGCGCCAGCAGACCAGTTCCGCCAGCAGCGCGGATGCCCAGGTGGTCACCGCCAGACTGGCCCTGAAGAAGGCCGAAGCGGATCTGCAGCGCCGCTTGCCGTTGATCGCCGCGCAGGCCGAATCGCCCGAAATCGTGCAGCACATGCGCGATGGGGTGGAACAGGCGCAGGCCGCCGTATCCGCCGCCGAGTCGCAGTCGGCCGCCGCGCACGCCGCGATCGAAGGCACCGACGTGGCACAGAATCCGGTGGTATTGCAGGCGCGTGCGAACTTCCGCGCCGCCTGGGTCGCCGCCCAGCGCAACGCGATCTATGCGCCGGTGTCCGGCTATGTGGCCGAGCGCAGCGTACAGCTGGGCAACAGCGTCGCGGCCGGCCAGCAGCTGATGACCGTGGTGCCGCTGCATGACCTGTGGATCGACGCGAACTTCAAGGAAAGCCAGCTGCGGCATATCCGCATCGGCCAGCCGGTGAAGGTGACCTCCGATCTGTACGGCAGCGATGCGGAATACCAGGGCAAGGTGATCGGCCTCGGCGCCGGCACCGGCAGCGTGTTCTCGCTGCTGCCGGCGCAGAACGCCACCGGCAACTGGATCAAGGTGGTGCAGCGCGTGCCGGTGCGCATCGCACTGGACAACCAGGAGCTGGACAAACATCCGCTGCGCATCGGCCTGTCCGCCGACGTGACCGTAGACATCAGCGATGACAAGGGCCGCATGCTGGCCAATACGCCGGCACAGCAGCCGGTGGCGCAAACCAGCGTCTACGATCAGATGGCCAGCAAGGCGGACGCGGAAGCCGAGCAGATCATCAATGCCAACCTGCCCCACGCCGCCGCCGCGCACTGAGCCGAACCATGGCCGCCACGCCCGCCGAAGCCACCTCCGACGCCGCACCGCTGAAACCGTTGCACGGCGGCCCGCTGGCGCTGCTCACCATCGCCGTCGCGTTCAGCACCTTCATGGAAGTGCTGGACATGACGATCGTCAACGTCGCCGTGCCGCACATCGCCGGCAGCCTCGGCGTGAGCCCCAGCGAGGGCACCTGGACGATCAGCTCGTACGCGCTGGCCAGCGCGATCATGCAGCCGCTCACCGGCTGGCTGGCACGCCGCTTCGGCGAGGTGAAGACCTTCGTCGGCTCGGTGCTGATGTTCGTGATCTTCTCGATGCTGTGCGGACTGGCCACCAGCATGCCGATGCTGGTGATCGGCCGCCTGCTGCAGGGCGCCGGCTCCGGCCCGATGGTGGCGCTGTCGCTGACCCTGCTGCTGTCGAATTATCCGAAGGAAAAACAGGGTATCGCGCTGGCGCTGTGGGCGATGACCGTGGTGGTGGCGCCGATCTTCGGCCCGATCCTCGGCGGCTGGCTGACCGACAATTTCTCGTGGCCGTGGATTTTCTACATCAACCTGCCGGTGGGCATCCTGGCGGCGGTGATCACCTGGGGCCTGCTGCGCAAGCGCGAAACCAGGACCTACAAGGCGCCGATCGACGCGATCGGGCTGGTGCTGCTGGTGGTTGGCGTGGGCTGCCTGCAGTTCATGCTGGACAACGGCAACGACCATGACTGGTTCTCCTCGCCGATGATCCTGACCCTGGGCCTCATCGCGCTGATCTGCCTCACCTTCCTGATCGTGTGGGAGCTGCACGCGAAGCATCCGGTGGTGGATCTGTCGCTGTTCAAGCAGCGCAACTTCACTGTCGGCGTGATCAGTCTGTCGCTGGGCATGTTCGCGTTCTTCGGCATCAACGTGGTGTTCCCGCTGTGGCTGCAGATCACCCTGGGCTACACCGCGACCTGGGCCGGCCTGGCCACCGCGCCGGTCGGCGTGCTGGCGTTTTTGATCGCGCCGATCCTGGGCAGGAACATGCACAAGCTGGATCTGCGCGCGGTGGTGACGTTCGCGTTTCTGGTGTTCGCCGGTACCGCGTACTGGTTCTCCACCTTCGACAGCTCCGCCTCGTTTTCCACCCTGATCGTGCCGCGCTTCGTGATGGGCCTGGCGATCCCGTGCTTCTTCATTCCGTTGAACCAGGTCTATCTGTCCGGCCTGCCGGTGGACCAGATCGCCAGCGCCTCGGGGCTGTCCAACTTCTGCCGCACCATCGGTTCGAGCGTGTCCACCGCGATCATGGTGACGCTGTGGCAGCACCGCGGTGAAACCCACCATGCCAGCCTGACCGAGTACGTCAGCCCGGGCCATCCGGCGACGACCCACTTCCTGGATCAGCTGTCGCACACCGGGCTGTCGCACACACAGAGTCTCGGGTTGATCGATCAGCTGCTGACCCGCGAGGCACTGACCTTGGCGGTAAACGACGTGTTCTGGGCCTGCTCGATCCTGTTCGTGCTGCTGATCCCGCTGCTGTGGTTCGCCAAGCCACCGTTCGGCAGCGCCGGCGGCGCGGTCGGTCACTAGGGACGCCCTTGGCAAAAATGCTGCAGCCGGCGGCTGCAGCATGAACACCCAGGCCCCGGCTGGTGCGGCGCAATATCTTCTGTTAGCGTTCGCCGCATGGCACAAACCAAACGCATCATCAAGAAGTACCCGAACCGGCGTCTCTACGACACGGAAATCTCCAGCTACATCACGCTGGAGGAAGTCCGCCAGCTGGTCCTGGACAACGAGGATTTCGAAGTCCGCGACGCCAAGAGCGGTGAGGAACTGACCCGTTCGGTGCTGCTGCAGATCATCTCCGAGCACGAGGACAAGGGACAGCCGATGCTGTCACCGCAGCTGCTCAGCCAGATCATCCGCTTCTACGGCGATTCGCTGCAGGGTTTCATGGGACCCTATCTGGAGCGCAGCCTGCAGGTGTTCCTCGATCAGCAGACCCAGTTCCGCAGTCAGCTCAACAGCCTGATGGGGCAGACCCCATGGAACACGTTGAATGACCTGACCGAGCGCAACATGGCGGCCTTCCAGGCGATGCAGCGCGGGCTGATGGATACCGCCGCCAAGGTCATGCCGACGCCGGCAACCGGCACCCGCAGCGGCAAGAAATCCGGCTGATACCTGCCATGTGACGGCGCGTACTCACGCGCCGTTTGCTTGTTGCATCCAGGATCCAGCGCTGCAGCACAACATGTGTTGCCCTGCCGCATGATCGAAACCAAGGGGACGAAAACCCATGAGCGAAGCTGCCCTTCCTAAACGTGTAGCGGTGGTTACCGGCGGCATTGGCGGACTCGGCACGGCAATCTGCCGTCAGCTGGCCCAGGCTGGCTGCAAGGTGATCGCGGTGGATCTGGCCGCACGCGATGAGCGCGTCACGGCATTCCACCAGGAACTGGCCTCTTTCAACGGCGCGATCACTTTCGAGGCTGCTGACGTCAGCAACTTCAACGACTGCCAGCAGTTGACCGCACGCATCGAGCAAGAACACGGTAGCGTCGACGTGCTGGTCAACGCTGCCGGCATCACCCGCGACGCCAGCCTGCGCAAGATGTCACCACAGCAATGGCATGAGCTGATGCGGGTGAATCTCGACGGCGTGTTCAACATGTGCCGCAACGTGGTCGACGGCATGACCACGCGTGGCTTCGGCCGCATCGTCAACATCAGCTCGGTGAACGGCCAGACCGGCCAGTTCGGCCAGACCAACTACTCCGCCGCCAAGGCCGGCGTGCACGGTTTCAGCATGGCGCTGGCGCGCGAGACCGCGCGCAAGGGCGTCACCGTGAACACCGTATCGCCGGGTTACTGCGACACGCCGATGGTGGCCGCGGTCTCCGACGAAATTCGCGCACAGATCATCGCCGACATCCCGGTCGGTCGCCTCGGCGCACCGACCGACATCGCCCGCGCGGTGAACTTCCTCGCCGCCGACGACGCCGGCTACATCACCGGCGTCAACCTGCCAGTCAACGGCGGCTATTTCATGAGCTTTTGAGCGATCCCGGCATTGCCGGGATTGCAGTTGCGTGCGGCTTGCGGAACAGTGGGCGGACTCCCTCTACGGATCGCAGCATGGCGCAGCAAACCATCACCCTCATTGGCGGCGGCCTGGTCGGCGCGCTGCTGGCGCAGCAGCTGGCGCAGCATGGCTTTGCGGTCGAGGTCTACGAGAAACGCCCCGATCCGCGGCTGACCGGCTTCCTTGGTGGTCGCTCGATCAATCTCGCCTTGGCTGAACGTGGATTGCAGGCGTTGCGCACAGCCGGATTGGCCGACGACGTGCTGCAACGCGCGGTGATGATGCGCGGACGCATGGTGCATGCCCTCGACGGCAACAGCGGACTGCAGCGTTACGGTGTCGACGACAGCGAAGTGATCTGGTCGGTTTCGCGCGGTGCCTTGAACATGCTGCTGCTGGACGCCGCCGAGGCGGCTGGCGTGCAGTTTCATTTCGGGCAGTCGCTGATTAATGCCGACTTCGACGCGCAGCGCATCCGGCTGGCCGATGACGCCGGTGTGGAACGCGAGTTGTCGGTCGGCATGCTGATCGGTGCCGATGGCGCCGGCTCGGCGGTGCGTGCGGCGATGAATGCGCACAGCCCGCTGGGCGAGCGCATCGAGTCGCTCGGCCATGGCTACAAGGAGTTGGAGATTCCACCTGCAGGCGAACTGCCTGCCGCCGCGCTGCAAATCAGCGGCGGCCACGACCAGTTCGCGCTGGAGCCACATGCGCTGCATATCTGGCCGCGCGGCGGCTATATGTGCATCGCATTGCCGAATACCGAGGGCAGCTTCACCGTCACCTTGTTCCTGCCCGCCCAGGGCGCAGCGCCGAGTTTCACCACCCTGCCCGATGCGACCGCCGCTGCCGCATTCTTCAGCGAACAGTTTCCGGGCCTGCTGCCGCTGATCCCGCGCTTCAGCGAAGACTTCGACAATCACCCGGTCGGCACCCTGTCCACGCTGTATCTGGATCGCTGGCACCTGGACGGCCGCGCGCTGCTGATCGGCGATGCCGCCCACGCGATCGTGCCGTTCCACGGCCAGGGCATGAACTGCGGTTTCGAGGACACCGTGGTGCTGGCGAACCTGCTTGCGGCGGCTCCGAACGACAGCGCCGAGGTGTTCGTCGAATTCCAACGCGTGCGCCAGCCCAACGCGAACGCGATCGCCACGATGGCGCTGGAAAACTACGTCGAGATGCGCGATTCGGTCGCCGATCCGCACTACCTGGCCAAGCGCGAACTGGGTGCGCTACTGGCAGCACGTGCGCCGCGGCACTACATGGCGCGCTATCGGCTGGTCACGTTCTCGCACGTACCCTATGCCTATGCACTCGAGCGCGGACGTGCGCAGGACGCCTTGCTGGAACAACTGCTGCGCGATACGCCCCAGGTCGCGGATGTCGATCTCGATGCCGCAGTGAGCCTGTTCCAGTCCAGCCTGCCGCCATTGCCACCACTGCGACATGGATAAGGCGCTGCTCGACGCGTTCCGCGCCACCGACTACCTCGTCTGCATCGATGCGGCAGAATGGGCTGGCATCCGCATCGACCAGCCATTGCCGTCATCGCTGCAGGCACTGGTCGGCGCACGCTCATGGGGGTTCATCACCGCATGGAACCCCCGCGCGGAGACGACACGGACGCCGGCGGACAATCTCGCCGCACAACGCGAATTGCTGGGCGCGCTGCGCGCATGGTCCGAAGCCGTGATCCATCCGGCGATCGGCATCGGCCGCACCGGCTGGAGCGAGCCCAGCCTGTTCGTGATCGGCCCCGACATCACCACACTGGACGCACTGGCCAGGCATCATGAACAACTGGCCTACATCCACGGCCACGCCAACAGCATCGCCCACTTGCGCGTGCTGGAGTGAGCCGGTCAGCGGCAGCACGCCGCATGGACAAGCGCCATCGGCATTGCGGACAATCAAGGCAATGACCGCCGCAAATCCCGCTGTGCCCCTGCTTGAAGCGCGTGCCCTGAGTTTCCTACGCCAGGACGAACCGGTGTTCGCGCCGCTGGATTTCCAGTTGCACGCGGGCGAACTGGCGCTGGTCGAGGGCGACAACGGCAGCGGCAAGACCACCTTGCTGCGCATCCTCGCCGGCCTGTTGCATGTCGGCGAGGGCGAACTGCACTGGCGCGGCGAGCCGCTGCAGCGCGACACCTGCGCTGGCGAGATCCTGTTTCTCGGCCACCAGCTCGGCCTGAAGGCCGATCTCAGTCCACGCGAAAACCTGCAGATCGCCGCCGGCCTTCATGGCTGTCGCGACGGCACCAGTGTGACGGCGGTGCTGGCCGAGATCGGCCTGCGCGGTTACGAGGACGAACCGGTGCGCCGATTGTCCGCCGGCCAGAAGAAGCGCGCCGCACTCGCGCGGCTGCTGTTGCTGCCGGCCACGTTGTGGCTGCTCGACGAGCCTTACGCGAACCTTGACCGCATCGGCATCGCGCTGGTCAATCAGATACTGGAAACACACACCGCCACCGGTGGTGCCGCACTGGTCACCAGCCATGGCGCCGTGAGTTTCCATGGCGGCGAACCGCGGCATATCCGGATGCACGCATGAACCGCCCGGGACTCCTCACCGCCTGCACAGCGATGCTGCGGCGTGACCTCACCCTGGCCTGGCGCCGGCGCGGCGACATCACGATGCCGGTGCTGTACGCGTTGATCGTGACAATGCTGTTCCCTTTTGCCTTGGGGCCGGAAGACACCTTGCTGCAGCGGATCGCCGGCGGCGTGGTGCTGGTCACCGTGCTGCTGGCCATGCTGCTGGCACTGGATGCGATGTTCTCCAGCGATATCGAGGACGGTTCGCTGGAACAGCTGGTGCTGGCGCCGCAGCCGCTGGCGCTGATGCTGGGCATGAAGATCCTCGCCCACTGGCTCACCACCGCGCTGCCGCTGATCGTGGTTGCGCCGCTGATGGCCGCGATGCTGCACCTGCCCGGCGCGGTGATTCCGGTGCTGCTGCTGGCGCTGCTGCTGGCCACGCCATTGCTCAGCCTGCTCGGTGCGGTGCTGGTGGCGCTGACGGCTGGCACCCGGCGCTCTGGTATGCTGCTCGCCTTGATGTTGCTGCCTTTGTGCGTGCCCGCAGTGATCTTTGCCGCGGGTGCCGTGGCAGCCGCCCAGCAGGGATTGCCGTGGCTCGCGCCGATCAGCTGGCTCGCTGCCGCCCTGGTGCTGGCTGTGGTGTTGGCGCCACTGGCCTGCGCCGCCGCCCTTCGTATTGCCCTGGACGCCTGACGACTCACCTATGGCTAACTGGATTCCACTCTGGTTGCACAAGCTCGGCTCGCCGCCGACGTTCTACCGTTTCGCCGGCACGCTGCAGCCGTGGGCGATGACGCTGGCGCTACTGCTGGGCGCGATCGCGCTGTACGGCGGCCTGGTGCTGGCACCGGCCGACTACCAGCAGGGCGATGCCTACCGGATCATCTTCATCCATGTGCCCAGCGCCGAGATGAGCATGTTCATCTATGCGGTGATGGGCGTGGCCGCATTCCTCGCACTGGTGTGGCGGATCAAGCTGGCCGAAGTGGTGGCGATGGAATCGGCACCGATCGGCGCGGCGTTCACCTTCATCACCCTGGTCACCGGCTCGCTATGGGGCAAGCCGATGTGGGGCACCTGGTGGACGTGGGACGCGCGGCTCACCTCCGAGCTGGTGCTGCTGTTCCTCTATCTCGGCGTGATCGGTCTGTATCACGCGTTCGAGGATCGCCGCCAGGGCGCGCGCGCCGCCGCTTTCCTGGCGATCATCGGCATCATCAACGTACCGATCGTGCATTTCTCGGTGAACTGGTGGAACACCTTGCACCAGGGCAGCACGATCAACGTGTTCGGCCAGTCCAAGATGTCCGGCGCCATGTTGTGGCCGCTGCTGACGATGATGCTGGCGACCAAGTTCTATTACGCCGCCAGCCTGTTCCGCCGCGTGCGCACCGACCTGCTGGCGCTGGAAGGCGGCAAGGACTGGGTGCGCAAGGTCGCCGAAGACGAGGCGAAGTCATGAGCACCCTGCAGACTTTCCTTGCGATGGGTGGATACGCCATTTACGTGTGGCCGGCGTACGCCCTGTTCTTCATCGTGCTGATCGCCGATACCGTGGCGCCGCGCGTGCGTCGCCGCCGCGTACTGCGGGAACTCCGCGCACGGCTGGCGCGTCAACAGGCACGACAGGATCGTGCCGGCAGCAACTCCATTCCCACTCCACCATCCCCTTGACGGGGACGGCTCTCGACCATGCCCATGAATCCCACCCGCAAACGCCGGCTCACCATCGTGGTGTCGATCCTCGTCGCAGCCACCATCGCGGCGGTGCTGGTCGTGCTGGCGCTGCAAAACAACATGAACTACCTGCTCACGCCGAGCCAGGTGCAGTCGGGTGAGGCGGCCAGCTACAAGACGTTCCGCCTCGGCGGCATGGTCAAGGCCGGCTCGATCCAGCGCAGCAACGACTCGCTCAAGGTCACCTTCACCGTGGTCGATGCCGGTGGCGCGATGCCGGTGGAGTACACCGGCATCCTGCCGGACCTGTTCCGCGACAACCAGTCGGTGATCGCCACCGGACACATGGACAATGCGCGATTCATCGCCACCGAAGTGCTGGCCAAGCACGACGAAACCTACATGCCGAAAGAGCTGAAGGACGCGATGGCCAAGGCACACGCGGACAAGAAGATCGAAGAGGAAACCGCCGCGCAGGACAAGATGCCATGACGCCGGAACTTGGTCAGCTCGCGCTGATCCTCGCCTTGCTGCTGGCGCTGGCACAGAGCATCCTGCCGCTCATAGGCGCCTGGCGCGGCAATCGCGCACTGATGGCGGTGGCGCGTCCGACCGCGGCTGGTCAGGCGGTGTTCGTGGCGTTCGCGTTCGGCATCCTGGCATGGGCGTTCCTGCGCTTCGACTTCTCGGTGCAGTACGTGGCCGACAACTCGAACCTGGCGCTGCCGTGGTATTACCGCATCGCCGCGGTGTGGGGTGCGCATGAGGGTTCGCTGCTGCTGTGGATTTTCATCCTCAATGTATGGACGGTGGCGCTGGCCGCGTTCAGCCAGAAGCTGCCGGAGGTGTTCGCTTCGCGCGTGATCGCGGTGATGGGCCTGATCGCGGTGGGTTTCCTCGCCTTCATCATCTTCACCTCCGATCCGTTCGGGCGGTTGTTGCCGATGCCCGGCGATGGCGCGGATCTGAATCCGGTGCTGCAGGATCCGGGCATGACGTTCCACCCGCCGATGCTGTACATGGGCTACGTCGGTTTCTCGGTAGCGTTCGCGTTCTCGATCGCCGCCCTGCTCGGCGGCGAGCTGGAGCAGGCATGGGTGCGCTGGGCGCGGCCGTGGACGAATATCGCGTGGGCCTTCCTTACCTGCGGCATCGTCGCCGGCAGCTGGTGGGCGTACGCAGAGCTGGGCTGGGGCGGCTGGTGGTTCTGGGATCCGGTGGAAAACGCCAGCTTCATGCCATGGCTGGTGGGTCTGGGGCTGATCCATGCGCAGGCGATCACCGAGAAGCGCGGCTCGCTGCGTGCGTGGACGATCCTGCTGTCGATCTTCGCGTTCTCGCTGAGCCTGCTCGGCACCTTCCTGGTGCGCTCGGGCGTGCTGACCTCGGTACACGCATTCGCCTCCGATCCGCGCCGCGGCATCTTCATCCTGGCGTTCCTCACCATCGTGGTCGGCGGTTCGCTGCTGCTGTACGCACTGCGCGCGCCGAAGGTGGCCGGCGGCAAGCCGTTCAAGGTGGTCTCGCGCGAGACGGCGCTGCTGATCGGCAACCTGATGTTCGCGGTGGCCGCGGCGATGGTGCTGCTGGGCACGCTGTTCCCGCTGGTCGGCGATGCGCTGAATCTGGGCAGGGTCTCGGTCGGGCCGCCCTACTTCGGTTTCCTGTTTCCGTTGCTGATGCTGCCGGTGGTGGTGCTGCTGCCGTTCGGACCGTTCCTGCGCTGGGGCAAGGGCGACACGCCGGCGCTGAAGCAGGTGCTATTGCGTGCAGGCATCGCCGCAGCGGCGTGTGCGATCGTGGCGGCGTTCTTCGTCGACGGCCAGCTCAAGGCGATCGCCGGCGTGGCGTCGCTGGTCTGGCTTGTTGTCGGTGTGCTGCTGTACGCCATCAAGCGCTGGCGTGAAGTGCCGAGCGGCCGCCGCTACCCGGCCGAGATGGCCGGCATGCTGCTGGCGCATCTGGGCGTAGGCGTGTTCGTGGCCGGCGTGCTGCTGTCCGAATCGCTCAGCGTGACCAGCGACGTGCGGATGGCACCAGGCCAGACCCAGCACATCGGCGGCTACGATTTCCGCTTCGACGGCGTACACCGTGCGACGGGTCCGAACTGGCGTGCCGATCAAGGCGTGGTCACGGTCACCCGTGACAGCAAGGCCATCGCCGTGATGCATCCGCAGAAACGCACCTACTTGCGCGGTCAGGTACAGACCGAGTCGGCAGTGGATGCCGGGATTTTCCGCGATCTCTACGTGGCACTGGGTGAGCCGATGGATACCGGCAACATCGAAGGCGCATGGTCGCTGCGGCTGTACTACAAGCCATTCATCCGCTGGATCTGGGGCGGTGGCCTGCTGATGATGCTGGGTGGTTTCGTCTGCGCCGGCGACAAGCGCTTCCGCATCAAGCGCGCGGCGAAAGCGGAAGCCGCTGTGGCAGGCTTGCAGGTCCAGGAAACGCAGGCATGAACCGGTTGCTGCCGTTCTTCGGTTTCATGCTGCTGGTGCTGCTGTTCGGCTTCGGTATCTGGTGGAACACCCAGCACGACCAGAACGCGATCCCGTCGCCGCTGCTCGACAAGCCGGCCCCGGCGTTCAACCTGCCCAAGCTGTACGAACCGACGCAGACAGTGAGCAAGACAGACCTGCTGGGCCAGCCCTACCTGCTCAACGTGTTCGCCAGCTGGTGCGTCGAATGCGGCGTGGAGCACCCGGTGCTGGCAGCCGAAGGCCCGACATTAGGCGTGCAGCTGGTCGGCTACAACTACAAAGACGCGCCGGCCGACGCCAAGCGCTGGCTGGCCGAACACGGCGACCCGTACAACCTGCTGATCGCCGACGAGCCGGGCAACACCGCGATCGACTTCGGCGTGTATGGCGCACCGGAAAGTTTCCTGATCGATGCGAAGGGCGTGATCCGCTACAAGCACATCGGCCCGCTCACGTCCGACGTGGTGGCGAAGGAACTGAAACCGGCGATTGCCGCCATGGCACGCGAGGCCCGGCCATGACGCGCAGCCTCATTTGCATGCTGCTGGTGCTGCTGCTGGCGTGCGCGGGTATGGTCCACGCGCAGGCGATCGAGCCGATGCCGTTCGCCAGCCACGCGCAGGAGTTGCGCTTCCAGCACCTCACCCAGCAACTGCGTTGCCCGATGTGCCAGAACGAGACGCTGGCCGACTCCAACGCGCCGATCGCGCGCGACCTGCGCAACCAGATCTTCCAGATGATGCAGCACGGCAGCAGCGACGACGAGATCAAGCAATACCTGGTCGCGCGCTACTCCAGCTTCGTGCTGTACGACCCGCCGCTGACCGCCGGCACCTGGCTGCTGTGGTTCGGCCCGTTGCTGATCCTGCTCGGCGGCGCCGGTGCGGTGCTGGTGGCGATCCGCAAGCGCAGCCACCGCGGCACCATCGCCACGGAAGCATCGACCGACAACACGCCGACCGATAACGGGGACGACTGGTGAAAACCGTTTTTTTCATAGCCGCTGCAGCGATGATCGCTGTTGCGCTGGCCGCCTTGCTGCTGCCGCTGGTGCGCCAGGGCCGCGAGTCCGGCCGCAGCCGTGGCGTGTTTGTGCTGACTCTGGCGATTGCCTTCGCGCTGCCGCTGTCGGCTGCCGGCCTGTACCTGCTGGTGGGTACGCCTGCCGCGCTCAACGGCGTGTCCGCCGAAGCGGCGCAGCCGCTGACTATGCAGCAGGCACTCGACGAACTGCACGCCCACCTGATCCAGCAGCCGGATGACGTGCGGGGCTGGATGCTGTTGGCGCAGACCCAAGCCATGCAGCACGATCCCGCCGCCGCACGCGATGCCTACGATCACGTGCTGAAACTCGACGCCAACAACGCCGAGGCGATGGTGGGCTGGGCCGAGAACGATTCGGCAACCCGCAGCGACCACATGATCGAAGGCCGTGCGCTGGATCTGCTCAAGCGCGCGGTGCTGTTGCATCCGGACAGCCAGCGCGGTCTGTGGCTGCTCGGCATCAGCGACTTCCAGCATGGCGAATACCGCCATGCCGCCGCCACCTGGCGCCTGCTGCAACCGCAACTGGAGCCCGGCTCGAACGTGGCCAAGGCAGTCGCCGAACAGATCGCCGTGGCCAACGCCCGCGCCGGCGGCGCACCGGCTGAAGCCGCGAGCAGCGCCGCCGTGCCCGCGCCGCAAGGTGCCGCGTTGCAAGTGCAGGTCGCGCTAGCCCCAGCCTTGAAGGACAAGCAGGCTCCGGGCGATGTTCTCTTCGTCTACGCCCGCGCCGAGAACGGCCCGCCGATGCCTTTGGCTGTCGCCAAACTCGATGCCAGCCAGTTGCCGGCCAGCGTCACCCTGACCGACGCGATGGCGATGACGCCGGCGATGAAACTGTCCTCCGTCACGCGCGTCTTCGTCGGCGCGCGGATCAGCCACAGCGGCCAGCCGATCGCGCAATCCGGCGACCTGGAAGGCGACGCCGGCATCGTGGCGGTGGACAGCAAGACGCCCATCAAGATCAGCATCGACAAGGTGCACTGATGAGCCACGACGCCCGCCGCTATTTCGCTCTGCCCTCGCCGTTCGCGATGAAACGCGGCGGCGAACTGCACGGCGCCCATGTCGCCTACGAAACCTGGGGCACGTTGAACGCCGCCCGCGACAATGCCGTGCTGGTACTCACCGGCCTGTCGCCCAGCGCGCACATGGCCTCCTGCGCGGACGATCCCACGCCCGGCTGGTGGGAAGACATGGCCGGTCCGGGCAAGGCGATCGACAGCTCGCGCTGGTTTGTGATCTGCGTGAACTCGCTGGGCAGCGACAAGGGTTCGACCTGCCCCGCCTCGATCGATCCGGCTACCGGTGAAGCCTACCGGCTGACGTTTCCCGAGCTGGCGCTGGAAGATGTCGCCAACGCCGCGCACGCCGCCGTCGGCAGCCTCGGCATCACGCAACTGGCCTGCCTGATCGGCTGTTCGATGGGCGGCATGAGCGCGCTGGCCTACATGCTGCTGCATCCCGGCAGCGTGCGTGCGCACATCAGCGTGGACACCGCGCCACAGGCACAGCCGTTCGCGATCGCGATCCGCTCGCTGCAACGCGAGGCGATCCGGCTCGATCCGCAGTTCAACGATGGTCAGTACGACATCCATGCCGCAGAAGGTGGCCGCTACCCCGACCTTGGCATGAGCATCGCGCGCAAGCTCGGCGTGATCACCTATCGCTCGGCGATGGAGTGGAACGGCCGCTTCGCGCGCATCCGGCTCGACCCGGAACAGCGCGACGAGAATCCGTTCGGCCGCGAGTTCCAGGTCGAGTCGTATCTGGAAGGTCACGCCCAGCGCTTCGTGCGCAACTTCGATCCGAACAGCTACCTGTATCTGTCGCGCGCCAGCGACTGGTTCGACATCGCCGAATACGGCGACGGTAGCGTGCTGGAAGGGCTCAAGCGCATCCGCATCGAACAGGCGATGGTGATCGGCGTCAGCACCGACATCCTGTTTCCGCTGCAGCAGCAGGAGCAGATCGCCGAAGGTCTGCAAGCCGCAGGCGCCAAGGTGGAATTCGTGGCGCTGGATTCGCCGCAGGGCCACGACGCCTTCCTGGTCGATATCGAGAACTACAGCCGCGCCATCGGCGGCTTCCTGAACCGGTTGCCGGCCGCCTGACCGCCCCGCTGCTAAGATAAGCGGCATCACGCACCATCCGAGGCCATCATGCTTACCCTGGATTTCCCCGGCAGCCGCACCCTGATCGACGCGATCGACGCCGCTGTGGCCAAGCCGACCACCCACGAACTCACCGACAGCCTGCGCAACAGCCTGTGCAAGCTGATCCGCGACAACGCCGTGAAGCTGCCCGACTGCGTGTTCGAAGCCAATCCGGAGCACTACGCCCGCCGCGAGCTGTACCGCAGCGAGGAACATGGCTACTGCGTGGTGGCGATGACCTGGGGCCCGGGCCAGGGCACGCCGATCCACGATCACGACGGCATGTGGTGCGTCGAGGGCGTGTGGAACGGCGCGCTGGAGATCGTGCAGTACGAATTGCTGGAGCACGACGCGCAGCGCTACTGCTTCCAGCCAGTCGGCTCGATCCAGGCCGGCGCCGGCTCGGCCGGCAGCCTGATCCCGCCGCACGAGTACCACAGCATCCGCAACCCCAGCGACAGCGCGGTCACCGTCAGCCTGCACATCTACTCCGGCCCGATGGTCCGCTGCGCGGTGTTCCAGCCGTTGCCGGAAGATCGCTGGTACGGCCGCAACGTGCGCCAGCTGGGTCTCGACCGCGTGCACTGAACCCGGCATAATGCGCAGCTCACATGCCGGTGTGGCGGAATGGTAGACGCGGCGGACTCAAAATCCGCTGGCAGCGATGTCGTGTAGGTTCGAGTCCTATCACCGGTACCAATTAGTGAAAAACCCCGCCTCGCGCGGGGTTTTTCATGTCCGGCTACAGCTCGCGCACCACGCGGAAGCCCACGCGACCGCTGCGTGCATCGCCATTGGCGCCCTGCCGATAGGCCGAGTTCACCTGCTCCGGCGAGCTGCCCCAGGAGCCGCCGCGCACCACGCGGGCGCGGCAGCCGGGGTTGAGCCAGGCGCTGCCGTCGACCGGCGCGCGCAGGTAACTGTCGTGCCAGCAGTCCTGCGCCCACTCGGACACGTTGCCGTTGATGTCGTACAGGCCGAATGGATTGGCGGCGAAGCTCATCACCGGTGCCGGTCCCCAGTAGCCATCGCGATAGCCGCGGAAGGCATGGCTCCAGCGCCGGCCGCTGTGCGAGCGGTCGCCGGAGCCCGTGAGGTTTTCCACCTGACGGGTGGGTACGCCGTCGCCCCACCAGTAGCGGCTGGTGGTGCCGCCGCGCAACGCATACTCGAACTCGGCTTCGCTGGGCAGCCGGTAGGTCTTGCCGGTGCGCTGGCTGAGCCAGTCGGCGTAGGCCTTGGCATCATTCCACGAGATGTTCACCACCGGCAGCTTGTCGTCGGCCTTGTGACCGGCGTAGTCGTCCTGCCAGGTCGCGTCGGAGTCGTCGCGCAACACACCGCTGCGCTCGTCGTACACGCTGGAGCCGCCCAGCTTGACCGAGTCGGGCACATAGCCGCTGGCACGAACGAACTCACGGAACTCGCCCACCGTCACCGACGTGCGCGCCATCGCGAAGCCCTTGTCGATGGTGACCGCGTGCTGCGGCATTTCCGCATCGATGTGGTCATCCTCGTCGGCCGACACGCCCATCTGGAAACTGCCGGTGGGAATCACCACCATCGCCGGTGTCTTGCCCGGCAGATCGACATAGCGATCGGTGAAGACCTGGCCGGGTTTGTAGCTGGCGTACAGGCGCGCATTGGTCAGTTGCTCGTCGAAATCCGCCAATGTCGCCAGTCCGGGATCGGTTGCCCGGGCCTGCGCCGCGAGTTTCTTCGCCAGCTCGATATTGCCGGCATCCAGCGCCGAACGCGCCTGTGCCAGCATGCCGTTCGCACGCTGTTCGCGCATGTCGTCGACGCGCTTGTGCACGTCGAGCATTTGCTGCGAGCCGGGACGGATGGTCTGCGCTTCGGCCAGCTGCTTGTCCGCGCCGGCAAAATCGTTCTGTGCCACGGCGGCCAGTGCACGATCGAGCACCGCGCGCTGCACCTGGAAAATGCCCTGCTCGGCCACCGCATTCTGTGGATCGAGCTGTTGCACCTCGCGGTAGAGGTCCAGCGCACTTCCGCCGGACGGCTGATCCACCTTGCCCTGCTGCAGCAGACCGGCCGCCTTCGCCAGCATCGGCCGGACCTTGACCAGGGTTTTCATACTGGCTTCCAGTTGCGTCACATCGGCTTCCGCATCCGGCAGCGGGCGCAACGCATCGAGCAGATCCTTCGCGGCATCGGCGTCGCCCACCGCAATGTCCTGATCGATCTCGGCCACCAGCCGTGCGCGCACGTCGAACAGACCCTGCGCGGCACGACGGCTATCCGGCTTGTCCTTCAGCGCCTGGGCAAACAGTGCGGCCGCGCTGTTTGCGTCGCCGGCCAGCTGTCCGGCTCGCAGCGCCTTGGCTGCACGCGCCAGCAACGCCTGCACTGCCGGCGTATCCGCGCTCATCTGTTCGGGCAGGCTCGCATTCTTGCTGCTGTGCGCGGCGATCACGGCGGCTGGCGCCAGCGTCAGCGGCGGCCCGGCGTTGATTTCGCTGATCGCCGATACGCTCTCCGGCTGCAGTCCACTGGTCGGCGCCGGAGTGCCCATCGACATCGAACGACGCGGTGCCTGGGTCGTATCGACGTGGAATACCCGCGGAAAAAAGTGATACATCAGCGCGAACCCCAGCACGATCACCCCCAACGCTCCACCAAGAGTGCGTTGACGGCGCAGGGTTGCATTGCTCGGCATAGATGGGCGTCCTCGGTGCGGCCTGTTATCGTGCGCCGTCCACCATAGGCACAAACCGCCGACAGGGCAATCCGCGTCCCGCGCTTTCCAAGGAGTACTGATGTCATTGCCCGAAACCGCCGCTGCCGAGTGGATCGATCATCGCGACGCGCTGCAGGCGTGGCTGGCCACGGTACCCGCGGATGCCGCGGTCGGCCTGGATACCGAGTTCATGCGCCGCAATACGTTCTATCCGCAGCTGGCACTGTTGCAGCTGGGCTGGAATGGTCGCCATGCGCTGATCGATCCGCTCGCCTTCGAGATCGGCGACGCGTTGCAGCCACTGCTCGGTGCCGGCCCGGCCGTCACCGTGATGCACAGCGCCAGCGAGGATCTGGAAACCCTCGCCCCGCTGCTGCCGGATGGCCCGCGCATCCTGTTCGATACCCAGATCGCCGCCGCCTTCGTCGGCATGGGCCTGGGCATCAGCTATCGCGCCCTGGTCGCCGAGCTGACCGGAGTGGAACTGGACAAGGGCGAGACCCGCTCGGACTGGCTGCAGCGTCCGCTCACCGCTTCGCAATGCAGCTACGCCGCGCTGGACGTGGTCTACCTGAAAACCATCCATGAGCAGTTGGCCGAACGCCTGCAGCAACGCGGACGCAGCGCCTGGCACGCCGAGGACTGCGAACGCCTGAAGAGCCGTGCCAGCCATCGCGACGGCGACCCGCAACCGCAACGCACGATGCGCGGCGCCGCCGAATGGCCCGCCACACAACAAGCCCTGCTGCGCCGTCTGCTGCAGTGGCGCGACCGCAGCGCACGCCGCCTCGACGTACCGCGCCCGTGGCTGCTCGACGACACTCTCGCGCTGGGCCTGGCGCAACAGCCACCGGCCAGCCTCGTCGATCTCGAACAACGCAGCCGCGGCCAGCGTGCATTGCGCTCGGCTCAGCGCAGCGAACTGTTCGAGCTGCTTGCACCCGCGGTCAGCGCCGAGGAAATCGCCGCCTCCGCACGCATCCCCGGCCATCCACAAGGCGAGGCGAAGAAGGCGCTCGGCGAGATGAAGCAACTGGTCGACAGTCTCGCCGGCGAACTCGATCTGCCGCCCGGCCTGCTATGCCCGCGCAAGGCGCTGGAGGAATACGTGGTCACCGCCGAATGGCCCGAATTCCTCGAAGGCTGGCGCCGCGACGTGCTGCACGATCGTCTCGTCACCCTGCTGCCCGGCTGATCCCGACCGGAACGAACGCAGTGCTTGGCGAAAACCGGCGCACGCTGCTAACATTTGCGGCTTCCGTGGGGCGGTAGCTCAGCTGGGAGAGCGCCACGTTCGCATCGTGGAGGTCGTGGGTTCGATCCCCATCCGCTCCACCACGGAATTACGATTGACGGGAAGCCGGCCTTGCGCCGGCTTTTTCGTGTGCGCTGGCCGGCACGACAGCCCCGTGCCCTACACCCTGACGAACCAGGGTATCGCCATCAGCGCAACGCCGATGGCGATCAGCAGCATCGTGCCTGACACGAAATACGGAAACACCATCAGCGCCAGTCCGCAGACCAGTGGAACGATCGCCCGCTGTTTCCTGCCGTATAGGAAGAAGCCGAAACCGATCGACCCGAACAGGACGCCCCAGAGTAGTGTCGATGTGTTCAAGGCGACCTCGTCGGCGTTGGCCTGGATGGCGGAATCCTACTCCACGCCAGAGCGCCCGATCCGGACATGCCTTGTCATGCACTTTTCCGCGAACCGCGGAACGTGCCAGTCTTCCCGACGGGAATCTGCTTGCAGAATCAGCCAATCTTTTCCGGCGTGACGTCGTGCGCGGCACACCGTCCCGCCAGCCGCGTGTTCGGGACGGGAGCGCCATCATGAAATCCATACGGTATTTTGCGTACGCGGCATGCAGCGTGTTTGCGCTGCCGCTGTCGGCACATGCCGCGACGACCGCAGCGGCATTCCAGCTGAGCGATCTGCAAAGGGTAGTGAACTTCAGCGAGCCGCAGATTTCGCCGGACGGCAAACGCATCGCCGTGATCGTATCGACACCGGACTGGAAAACCGACAAGAACCAGCAGGAGCTCGACCTGGTGGATGTCGCCAGTGGTGCGCGGCGTGCGCTGACCTGGAAGCGCGAGGATCTCTCGTCGCCACGCTGGTCGCCGGACGGCACGCGGCTGGCGTTCATCGCCAAGGATGCGGAAACGAAACAAGGGCAGCTCTATGTGATGCCGATGGACGGCGGCGATGCGTTGCGCATCACCGAGATCAAGCGCGGCGTGGATGCGTACAGCTGGAGTCCGGATGGCCGGCAGATCGCATTCGTCAGCGAGGACGAACCGGCCAATGCAAAAGCCATCCAGGAACACAACGACGTGTTCCAGGTCACCGACAACCACTTCCTCACCCGCGCCGCTCTCACGCCATGGCACCTGTGGCTGGTACCCAGTGCGGGCGGCACGGCAAAACGACTCACCCAGGGTAGCTACAGCCTGCAGACCGACCAGCAGGACAACGCGCCGGTGCCGGCATGGAGCCGCGACGGCCGCAGCATCGCGTTCACGCGTTTTCCAGGCGCGTACTGGGGGCCGTCGTTCCAGTCGGTGATCGCCGCGGTGGATGCCGATGGTGGCGAGCCGCGCACGCTGGTGCCGGCGGAAGGCGCGATGAATGTCACGTACGCGCCGGACAGCGACAGCTTCGCCTTCATGCGCCCGCGCAACGGCGACCAGAACAACGGCAATGCGGTCTACGTGATGGCGAACGGCAGCAGCCGCGATGTCACCGAGGCATCAGCGCGCAACTTCAACAGCTACGTGTGGCTGCCGCACGGCAAGGCACTGCTGCTGGCAGGCGGAGAAGGCACCCGCTCGGTACTGTGGGAGCAGCCGCTGTCCGGTGCGGCGAAGAAGCTCGACCTCGGTGACGTGGAAGCCGGCGCCGAGGTGAGCGTGGCGAAAACCGGCGCCTTGACCTTCATCGGCAGCACCCCGACACATCCGGGCGAGCTGTACGTGATGGATTCGCCGAACGCGAAACCGCGCCGGCTCACCAACCTCAATCCGTTCATCGACAGCCTCGCGCTCGGTCGCACCGAATCGATCGAATGGCAGGGGCCGGACGGCTTTCGCGAGGACGGCGTGCTGACTTACCCGGTCGGCTACCAGCGCGGGCAAACCTATCCGCTGGTGCTGGTGATCCACGGTGGTCCAGAAGAAGCATCCACGGTGAAGTTCGCGGCATTGCCGCAACTGCTGGCGGCCGCGGGCTTCGTGGTGTTCCAGCCGAATTATCGCGGCAGCACCAATCTCGGCGATGCCTACCAGCACGCGATCTTCCGCGATACCGGCGCCGGTCCCGGCAAGGACGTGATGGCGGGTGTGGATGCGGTGCAGAAACTCGGCATCGTCGATGCGCAGCGCATCGGCGTCAGCGGCTGGTCGTACGGCGGCTACATGACCACCTGGCTCACCGGCCATTACCCGATGTGGAAAGCTGCCGTGTCCGGCGCGGCACTGACCGACTGGGTGATGGATTACACCGTCTCGTATTACCAGACCGGCGACACCTATTTCTTCGGCGGCTCGCCGTGGTCGGCGAAGTACCAGGACATCTGGCGCGAGCAATCACCGATCGCGTACGCGCACAACGTCACCGCACCGACCCTGATCATGGGCGACGTGGGCGACCCCAACGTGCCGCTGGTGAACAGCTACGAGTGGTACCACGCACTGCGCGACAACGGCGTGCCGGTGGAGTTCTACGCCTACCCGGTGGACACGCATTTCCCCAAGGACCTCGTGCGCACCACCGACGTATACCACCGCTGGGTCGGCTGGATGACCCGGCATCTGCAGTCCACGCACTGAGCGACCCCAAGCCGGGCATCGACTCGGGCAACAGCCTGCCTAGTGGTTGTTGCCGGCCGCGGTCCCGCACAACTTCTCCATCAACTCGGCCTGCACATCGCGAGCCGGTTCATCGCTGGTCATCGGCGGGCGCAGGTACTGGCCGTCCGACTGCAGCAGCAGTGCACTGGTGTTGTCGGTGAGATAAAGCTCCAGTGCATTGCGCACGCGCTGTTGCAGCTTCTTGCCTTCGATCGGGAACGCGGATTCGACGCGGCGATCCAGGTTGCGCTCCATCAGGTCGGCGCTGGACAGATACAGCTGCGGCTCGCCGTCGTTGGCGAACCAGTAGGCGCGACTGTGCTCGAGGAAGCGTCCGATGATCGAGCGTACGCGGATGTTCTCGGAAACACCTGGCACGCCGGGACGCAGACAGCACACACCGCGCACGATCAGATCGATCTGCACACCGGCGATGCTGGCCTTGTACAGCGCGCGGATCACCTTCGGCTCGGTCAGCGCGTTGATCTTGATGATGATCTGCGCGGGCTTGCCGGCGGCGGCATGCGTGGTCTCGCGCGCGATCAGCTCGAGCAGTACCTTCTTCAGCGTGAACGGCGCATGCAGCAGCCTCTTCATGCGCAGCACCTTGCCCATGCCGGTGAGCTGGCTGAACAGCTTGTGCACGTCCTCGCACAGCGCCTCGTCGGAGGTGAGCAGGCTGTAGTCGGTATACAGCCGCGCGTTGCCGGTGTGGTAGTTGCCGGTGCCCATGTGCGCGTAACGCACCAGCTCGCTGCCTTCGCGGCGCTGGATAAGCATCAGCTTGGCGTGCGTCTTGATGCCGACCACGCCGTAGATCACCATCGCGCCGGCCTGCTGCAGGCGCGAGGCGAGCGTGAGGTTGGATTCCTCGTCGAAGCGCGCGCGCAACTCGACCACCGCAGTCACCTCCTTGCCGGCACGTGCTGCGTCGACTAGCGCATCGACGATTTCCGAGTTCGCGTTGGTGCGGTACAGCGTCTGCTTGATCGCCAGCACCTGCGGGTCCTTCGCCGCCTGGCGCAGCAAATCAACCACTGGCGCAAACGACTCGTACGGATGCAGCAGCAGCACATCCTGCTTGCCGATGACCTGGAACAAATCCTCGGCGTGCTTGAGCGCCTTCGGCAACACCGGGGTGAACGGCGGGTATTGCAACTGCGGATAACCCGCCTCGCTGGCGATGCGGAACAGCCGCGCCAGATTCACCGGGCCGTTCACCTCGTACAACTCCGATTCGTTGAGGCCGAACTGCCTGAGCAGGTAGTCGGCCAGATCCTTCGGACAGTTGTCGGCCACCTCCAGCCGCACCGCATCGCCGAAGCGACGCGAGTACAACTCGCCGCGCAGCGCCATCGCCAGATCCTCGACGTCCTCCGGATCGAGCGTGAGGTCGGCATTGCGAGTCAACCGGAACTGGTAGCAACCGAGCACCTGCATACCGGGGAACAATTCTTCCGCGTGCGCATGGATCATCGAGGACAGCAGCACATAGTTGTCGCCGCCCTCGCAGACTTCCAGCGGCAGGCGGATCAGTCGCGGCAGCACGCGCGGCGCCGGCACGATCGCCAGGCCGGAATCGCGCCCGAACGCGTCGACGCCATCCAGCCGCACGATGAAGTTGAGGCTCTTGTTGACCAGCAGCGGGAACGGGTGGGTCGGATCGAGCCCGATCGGCGTGATCAGCGGCGCTACCTCCTCGCGGAAATAGCGGCGCACCCACAGCTTCTGCTTGTGCGTCCATTGCGTGCGCCGGACGATGCGGATGCCGTGCGCGACCAGCTCGGGCAGGATGCGTTCGTTGAGGATCGCGTACTGTCTCTCGATCTGCTTGTGGGCGATCTCGCTGATCTCGGCCAGCGCGCGGCGTGGCGGAATGCCGTCCGGGCCGATCAGCTCATGATCCAGCGCGATCTGGCCCTTCAGGCCGGCCACGCGGATCTCGAAGAACTCGTCCATGTTGCGCGAGAAGATCAGCAGGAACTTCAGCCGCTCCAGCAGCGGCGTGCGTTCGTCCAGAGCCTGGTCCAGCACGCGGATGTTGAACTGCAGCTGCGACAGCTCGCGGTGGATGTACAGGCGGTTGTCGGCAAGGTCCACCGACGCTGCCGCTGGCAAGGCATCGTTCGCGGCCAGCACGGAAGTATCGGTCGGCGAAGTCTCGCGAATCAGGCGGCTGTTCATCGGTACACCGGGTTCGGTAAAGGTGGGTCGCGGGTTCCGGCATGGTACCGCACCGCCGGTGATGACTCAGTCAGCACGCCCAACCACCCGGGCAACATGCAGTCTGCGACACTTTTCTGACCGACGGATGACACCGGCCCGCGGCAACGGCTTGAGCTGGACGGCTGGCACATGCGGGCCGCCGGCGATTTGTCTTATCGTTGTCATCCCCGACGGCGCGTGGCGCCGTGCCTCATTCCCCAGCCGAACGTCCCCCATGCAGACACGCGTCGAAAGCGCCCCGCTGTCCCCTGCCGCGATCCCCGTGTCGACCGACACCCCAGCCAGCGAAGGCACGCAGTTCGCCGTGCTGGGCGGAATCAGCTTCGCGCACATGCTCAACGACATGATCCAGTCGCTGATCCTGGCGATCTATCCGGTCCTGAAAAGCGATTTCCACCTGAGCTTTGCCCAGATCGGCCTGATCACGCTGACCTACCAGCTCACCGCCTCGATGCTGCAGCCGTTGGTCGGCATGGTCACCGACCGCCGGCCGATGCCGTACTCGCTGCCGGTGGGCATGGGCTTCACCCTGTGCGGCCTGTTGCTGCTGGCGCTGGCGCCGAATTTCCCGATCCTGCTGCTGGCCGCCGCACTGGTCGGCACCGGCTCTGCGGTGTTCCATCCGGAATCCTCGCGGGTAGCGCGGATGGCCTCCGGCGGCCGGCATGGCCTGGCGCAGTCGCTGTTCCAGGTCGGCGGCAACACCGGCGCATCGCTGGGGCCGTTGCTGGCCGCGTGGATCATCGTGCCGCACGGGCGCGGCAGCGTGGCGTGGTTCTCGCTGGCGGCGCTGCTAGCGATCGTGGTGCTGCTACAGGTGGGACGCTGGTATGGACGGCACCACATCGCGCGCAGCAAGTCGGCGGCGCAGCATCTCTCGGTCGCGGCGCTGTCGCGCAACCAGATCATCGGTGCGCTGGCGATCCTCGGCCTGCTGATCTTCTCCAAGTATTTCTACCTGGCCAGTCTGAGCAGCTATTACACGTTCTATCTGATCCACAAATTCGGCGTGTCGGTGCAGAGCGCACAGGTGCACCTGTTCGTGTTCCTGTTCGCGGTGGCCGCCGGTTCGCTGATCGGCGGTCCGATCGGCGATCGCATCGGGCGCAAGTGGGTGATCTGGGTCTCGATTCTCGGCGTGGCGCCGTTCACCCTGCTGCTGCCACACGCGAACCTGATGTGGACTGGCGTGCTGACCGTGATCATCGGCCTGATCCTGGCCTCGGCGTTCTCGGCGATCCTGGTCTACGCACAGGAACTGATCCCCGGCCGGGTCGGCATGATCTCGGGACTGTTCTTCGGCTTCGCGTTCGGCATGGGTGGCATCGGCGCCGCCGTGCTCGGTGGGTTGGCCGATGCGCATGGCATCGAGTACGTCTATCGGCTGTGTGCGTATCTGCCGCTGATGGGATTGATCACGGTGTTTCTGCCGGATATCGAGAAGCGGGCTCACGCTTGATGGTTTTGTGGGAGTGGCTTCAGCCACGATGGCTCTCGGTTTGATGTTGTTTTGAACGCAGAGCTTTCACCCTCCTGCGGAGGGCGAGGTACTTCTCTTTTGCTTGTCCAAAAGAGAAGTACCCAAGAGAAAACGACACCCCGCTTGCGCGCTTTCCGGGCATCCATGCCCGGAAAGTACGCGGGCGGGTTCCGGGGTTTGTCGACAGGGCATCCTGCCCTGACGCCAAACTGGCCGGCATCCATGCCGGCCACCCTGCGGGCTGTTCCTCCACCCACCCGCCGCTTCAGAGGGGCCCCGGGTAGAGCAACGCACATCCTGCGCGTACTTTTCAGAACAACCAGAGCAAAAGCAGAGCCAGAGCGTAATCGTGGCGGCACGACGCTTCGCCGTTGCTGTTGCTTCTGAGCTTTTTCACCGAGTGCGGGCCACGAAGGCCCGCTGCTCTACCCGGGGCCCCTGTGCGGCGGTGAGGGACGGACGACAGGCCCGCAGGGTGATCGGCAGGGATGCCGATCATTTTTCGCCAGGACAGGCGAGGACATGGATGTCCGAGGTAGAGCAACGCAGGAGCAGTTGCCGGATGTCCTGTCGAAAAACCCGGCCGGCCCTCACGGACTTGCCGGGCATGGATGCCCGGCAAGCGCCAAGCGGGGTGGCCTTCTCTTTTGGTTACTTTTCTCTTGGCCACGCAAGAGAAAAGTGACTCGGTCGCTGCAGGCGAACGACCGCTCTGCACTCAATCTACAAAAATGAGCTCGAGCATATTGAGGCGAAAGTCTCTTCCACAGAAAGACTCAGCGCGTGCCGATCACCACCGGCTCCGGCTCCAGCACAACGCCGAATTTCTCGCGCACCCTGTGCATCACCTGCTGCGCCAGCGCCCACAGTTGCGGCCCCGTCGCCTTGCCGTGATTCACCAGCACCAACGCATGCCGGTTGGAGATGCCTGCATCGCCTTCGCGGACACCCTTGAACCCAGCCGCCTCGATCATCCAGGCGGCGGATATCTTGCAGCGGCCGTCCGGCTGCGGCCACGCGGCCAGTCCGGGATGTTCGCGCTTCAACGCGTCGGCCAGCGCGGTATCGACGATCGGGTTCTTGAAGAAGCTGCCGGCGTTGCCGATCACCGCCGGGTCGGGCAGCTTGCTGGTGCGCAGGTGCACGACCGCTTCGGCGACGTGGAACGGCGCAGGTTTGTCCACGCCCATCCGAGCCAGTTGTTCGTTGATGCCTGCGTAATCGGTGCGCAGCGGACGGCTGCGCGGCAGCACGAAGCGCACGGCGGTGACGATGTAACGGCCGGGCTCGTGCTTGAACAGCGAGTCGCGGTAGGCGAACGCGCAAGTCGCATGATCGAGCGTCACCACGCGGCGTTCGCGGGTATCCCACGCCTCCACACTCTCGACGAACTCGGCCACTTCGCAGCCGTAGGCACCGATGTTCTGGATCGGCGCGGCGCCGACCGTGCCGGGGATCAGGATCAGGTTTTCCAGACCGGCGTAGCCGTGACCCAGTGTCCAGCGCACGAAATCGTCCCAGCGCTCACCGGCGGCAACGGCGATGCGTGCACTGTCGCCATCGCTCTCCACCTGCACGCCGCGGGTTTCCATCGCCAGCACGGTGCCGTCGAAATCGCCGGTGAACAGCACGTTGCTGCCCTCGCCCAGCACCAGCAGGCGTCCGTTGCGCACGGCTGGAAAGTCGAGCAGCTCGGGCAGCTTGCTGGCGTCGCGGATTTCCGCCAGCAGCGTCGCGTGAGCATCCACACGCAAGGTGTTGCGGTTCGCCAGCGAGGCGTTTTCGATGAGCGTGTAGCCGCCCATGTCTACCTGTTCAACCGACATCGGCAGCCTCACGCTGGCGACGGATTTCGTTGACACATTCGCCGATCAGATGCGGCCCGCGATAGATCAGCCCCGAGTAAACCTGCACCAGCGACGCGCCGGTATAGAGCTTCTCGGCCGCATCGCTGCCGTCAAGAATGCCGCCCACGCCGATCAGTGGGATGCGCCCCTGCAGGCGCTTGTGCATGCCGGCGAGCACCGCGGTGGAACGCTCGAACAGCGGCTTGCCGGACAGCCCGCCGGTTTCGTTGCCATGCGGATCGTCGGCCACCGCGGCATGGTCGATCGTGGTGTTGGTGCAGATCACGCCGTCGATGCCTGTGCGCAGCAGCACCTCGGCGATCGCGTCGAGTTCGGTTTCGCTGAGATCCGGCGCGATCTTCAGCAGCATCGGCTTGCGCCGGCCATGCTGCGAACCCAGCCGCTCCTGCGCCGCGCGCAGAAGTGAAATGAACTTGTACAGCGTGGCTTCCTGCTGCAGGTCACGCAGGCCCTGCGTGTTCGGCGAGGAGATGTTCACCGTGATGTAGCTGGCGTGTTCGTAGACCTTGTGCAGGCAGGTCAGGTAGTCGTTGACCGCCTTCTCGTTCGGCGTGTCCTTGTTCTTGCCGATGTTGATGCCGAGCACGCCGTGGTAGCTGGACTGCTGCACGTTGCGCACCAGCGCGTCGACGCCGCCGTTGTTGAAGCCGAGCCGGTTGATGATCGCCTCGTACTGCGGCAGCCGGAACATGCGCGGCTTGTCGTTGCCCGGCTGCGGCAGCGGCGTCACCGTGCCCACTTCGATGAAACCGAAACCGAGCGCGTCCAGCGCATCGAGATGTTCGGCATTCTTGTCCAGCCCGGCGGCCAGCCCGACTGGATTCGGAAACGTGATGCCGAACACCGTGATCGGCAGGTCGGCCGGCGGCTTGGCGATCCAGCGCGCGAAATTGCTGCGCTGGGCCACGCCCAGTCCGTACAGGGTGATGCGATGCGCGGTCTCGGGATCGAGCTTGAACAACAGTGGGCGCAGGTAGTCGTACATGGGTCAGGCCATATGTCCGGCAAAGATGCGGGTGTCGTAGTCGAAGCTTACCCTGCCGTGCTCGGCGCAGCTGTCGAACAGTTCGCGCAGTGCCTGCAACATCGGTTCGTGCTGCGGGTGCCCGGCCTGTGGCGCATACGACGACGACATCAGGCGCCCGCGCAGTGCCGCGAAATCCAGCCGCTGGGCGCGCTCGAAACTGGTGCTGCCGCGGAAGCCGCTACCGAACCAGTGGCGCATCCGCGCATCGTCAGCGTAGCGCTCGGCCACGCTGGTGTAGTCGGTACCGAACTGTTGCAGCAGCGCCTCGTAACCTTCGAGGAAACGCGTGCCGGTGAGCCGGCGCGAGTTCCACCAGATCGCCGCCAGCCCGCGCGGGCGCAGGATGCGCGCGAATTCGCGCCGCGCGGCTTCTTCGTCGAACCAGTGGAACGCCTGCGCCACGGTGACCAGGTCCACGCTGGCATCGGGCAACCCAGTAGCATCGGCCCGGCCGTCGACGGCATCGAAATTTTCGTACGCCTGCAGCCAGCGTTCGGCGGCGGCGCGCATCGGCGCATTCGGTTCCACCGCCGTCACGCGGTAACCCGCATCGAGAAACATCTTCGACGAGATGCCGGTGCCGGCGCCGACATCCGCGACCCACCAGTCCACACCGACACCCTGCTCGCGCTGCAGCCATTCGAGCAGCGCCGGCGGATAGTCCGGCCGGTAGCGCGCGTAGTCGTCGACGCGGTCGCTGAAGCGTACGGTGGAGTGCATATCGCTCATGTCATCCATCCTGTCCGATCAGCCATTGAGCATCTGGCCGCCATCCACCGCCAGCGTCTGTCCGGTGATCCAGCCAGCCCAGGGTGACGCGAGGAACAACGCGGCATGGGCAATTTCTTCCGGCCTGCCGAAACGGCCGAACGGAATCTTCGCCAGCGTCGCCTGATAAAGCTCCGGCCGTTCGAGTCTGCGGCGCTCCCACAGGCCGTCGACAAACGCGATCGAACCCGGTGCGATCGCGTTGACGCGGATGCGGTGCTCGGCCAGGGCCAGCGCCTGCGAGGTGGTGTACTGACTCAGCGCCGCCTTCACCGCCGCATACGGCGCACCGCTGGCACGCGGACGGAATGCGGCAATCGAACTGGTGTGCAGGATGCACGGCTGCGGCGATGCCTTCAGATGTGGCAGGGCCGCACGCGACGCACGTACGGCCGCCATCAGGTCGACGTTGAAGCCGGCGAGCCAGCCCTCGTCGCTCTCGTCGAAACCGTAGCCGCTGGCATTGTTGATCAGCACGTCGATGCCGCTGAGCGCCGCGGCGGCGTTCGCCATATAGGCATCGATCGCTGCCGCATCGGCCAGATCACAGCTTTGCGCATGCACGGTGACGCCCAGTGTGGCGATCGCCTGACGGGTTTCTTCCAGCGCTGCAGGACCGCGTGCGCAGATCGATACGGCGGCACCGGCCTGGGCAAAAGCCAGCGCCATGCTGCGGCCTATGCCGCGGCTGCCGCCGGCGACGACGACGCGATAACCGCTGAAATCGAAAGGCACGGGAAGTGGTTCGGTACTCATTCGCCGGTCAGTGCCAGTGCCAGAAGGCAACGCCGAAAAACAGCACGGCAACAAACAGGAAGATCGCCAGCATGCACAACACCAGCTGCACATAGCCGAGCACCAGCCCGGCGACCGCCAGACCATCACCCTCGATGGCGCTGCCGGCGGCGGCCCGACGGATTTCACCGCGTGCCAGATGGCCGCAGACGACCGCCACGATCGCGCCGATGAAGGGCAGCACGCACCAGGCAAGGATGCCGAAGACCAGGCTCACGACGGCCAGCGAACTGGTGCTTGACGCCGGTCGATAAGGCGGTTGATAGCTCATCGGATCGCTCGCTCGTATCGAGATGGAACTTGTCGAAGTGGTTCAGCGCCGTCATGCATCGTCATTGGTCACGGACGGCGAACCGCCCGTGACCGGTTCACATCACTTACAGGTCGAACTTGATGCCCTGGGCCAGCGGCAACGATGTCGAATAGTTGATCGTGTTGGTCTGGCGGCGCATGTAGACCTTCCATGCATCCGAGCCCGACTCGCGACCGCCTCCGGTTTCCTTCTCGCCGCCGAAAGCGCCGCCGATCTCCGCACCCGAGGTGCCGATGTTGACGTTGGCGATGCCGCAATCCGAACCGGCTGCCGACAGGAAGTGCTCGCCCGCGCGCAGGTTGTTGGTGAAGATCGACGAGGACAGGCCCTGCGGCACGTCGTTCTGCATGTCGATCGCCTCGTCCAGCGTCTTGAACGGCATCACGTAGAGGATCGGCGCGAACGTCTCGGTCTGCACGACCTCATGCGAGTTCGCGATGCCGGTGACGATCGTCGGCAGCACGAAGTTGCCCTTGCGATCGGTCAGCGCCGCACCGCCGGTAGCGATGGTGCCACCGGCGGTCTTGGCCTTCTCGACCGCAGCGAGGTAACCCTGCACGGCTTCTGAGCTGTTGAGCGGGCCCATCAGTGTGGTCGACAGGTTCGGATCGCCGATCTTGCCCTCGACCTGCTTGTACGCCTTGACCAGCGTCTCCAGCACGTTCTTGTAGATCGACTCGTGCACGAACAAACGGCGCGTGGTGGTGCAGCGCTGGCCGGCGGTGCCGACGGCGCCGAACACGATGCCGGGGATCGCCAGCTTCAGGTCGGCGCTCTCGTCGAGGATGATCGCGTTGTTGCCACCCAGCTCTAGCAGCGAGCGGCCCATGCGCTGCGCCACGCGCTCGCCGACCATGCGGCCGACCTTGGTCGAGCCGGTGAAGCTGATCAGCGGGATGCGTTTGTCGTCGACGAACGCCTGCGACAGATCGGTGCCGGCGTCGTTGAACAGGAAGAACAGATCCGGGAAACCGCCAGCCTTCAGCGCCTCGTTGCAGATGCGGATCGTCGCGACCGCCGACAGCGGCGTCTTCGGCGACGGCTTCCAGATGCAGATGTCGCCGGCGATGGTGGCGAGCATGGCATTCCACGCCCACACCGCGACCGGGAAGTTGAACGCGCTGATGATGCCGACCAGGCCGAGCGGATGGTACTGGTCGTACATGCGATGGCCCGGACGCTCCGAATGCATGGTGGCGCCGTACATCATGCGGCTCTGGCCCACCGCGAAATCGGCGATGTCGATCATCTCCTGCACTTCGCCGTCGCCCTCGGGCTTGATCTTGCCCATCTCCAGCGCGACCAGCGAACCCAGCGCATCCTTGTGCTTGCGCAGCGCTTCGCCACACAGGCGCACGGCTTCGCCGCGTGCCGGTGCGGGCGTCGTGCGCCACACCTTGAACGCAGCCTGCGCGCGCTTGACGATCACTTCGTAATCGGCGGCGCTGGACGCATGCACGGTACCGAGCACTTCGCCGGTGGCCGGATTCACCGGCTGCAGCGCGCCGGCGTCGGTGGTCTTCGACCACTCGCCCTGGCCGAGGTACGTACCGGACTGCTCGCCATCGAGGCCAAGTGCGGTGAGGATTGCATGGGACATGGATGTCTCCTGGACTTGCGCGCCCGCAGGCGCCGTGATGAAGGCGGGGAATTGCCCATTCTAGCAGGCGGCGGGATTGGCTCCCTCCCCTGCTTGCAGGGGAGGGTCAGGGTGGGTGCTCTTGATTCTGTCCGCCAATTCATGCGCTCCCTCCCGATTTCCCCCTGCGCGCAAGGGAAGGAGCGTTCCGCCGGATCGCGTCGCCACGGGATCCATGCGAAAATCCCGCCGCTGCCCTCGTAGCTCAGTTGGATAGAGCGGCCCCCTCCTAATTGCCATAGACTGGCAAGAATGGCTCTATATCAATGGGTTTGCCGAAGCAAAAGTGCACAAAATGACCCATTTTTGCAGGGTCAATGGCACAGTTGGCACAGTAGAGAAGCCCCGGTCATCGGCTGGCACGCACAGGGGCGTCGTCAGACTCGCGGGGCAGGATCATTTTCGTGGCGTCACGGAATAGATGCTGTCGGCGGATGCCGTTACAGGACGTCGGTCAACTACGCCAATTGGCCGATCAAGGCCAAGGGCGGCTGGCGGGGCAGGCGGTATCGGAAGTAGGGGCCGCTGCCAACTTATCCAGGCGGCGTTGGAGCTCTTCGCGGGTGGCAGGCATGAGGGGCTCGGCGGCGGCGGTGCGCTGAGGATAGCGCCCACCGGCGTCAAGAGTGGATCAATTGCCCGGCCAATTAAGTGAACCTGACCCCTTTTCGAAGTGAACCTGACCCCGTTTTCGTAGCAGTGATGCTTCATGCCGCGACCGCATCAGCGCCATTTCCAGCACGAAGCATTCATCGTAGCGCAGTCCCCATTGCTTGCCGGCAGGCATGGCAGGTGCCGTCTCTATCTGTGTGACATTGCCATCGGCGTCCTCCACGGGCGTGTAAACCGCGTCGCGAGCCTCCCATTCGTCGTAGCACATCAGGCCGATTTCGAAGGCGTCAATGCCGTGCTTGGCGAAGGCATCATGGACTCGTTGCGCCATCGTGCCGACGTGCCACCGTGCCTTTTCGCCCTTCGCGGCGACAGCTTCCTTGAACTTGAATCTGTACCACTCAACTTCCGCCCATGCATCCAGCCATGCCTGTGGGATTGGCTCGATCTGCTCCTTCTGTGTTTCGTCAGAGGTATTGATCGTGGCGGTGCCGGCATAGACAACATTCCAGCGTTGTCCCGACGATCCGAGCGAAATGGTGTTATCAGCGGCGGGTCGAAATGAAGACGCCGTGACCTGCGCTATCGACACAGTATTCACACTGAGGTATAAAGATGATGAGCCGCCATTCAAGGTAGTAGTCGTGCCCTTATGTCCAATGCCGTAGCTAAGGTTATTTGAAGTGTCCGCAAAACAAAATGAGACAAAAGAAGCGTCAGTATTTGTCCCTCTGAACCCTCGGTTGTTTACTGTGGTTACGTATCCGGGGAAATAGTATTCGCCAGCCACTTGGCTCACGGCCATAACTGATGTAGATGAGTCATCACCATTTTTAATCAACGATTGCCCGGACGTGCTGACATCACGCAGGATGGTGTTGTTTGCATTTCCGCTATTTGTGACCGTATGCCCGTTGGCAAATACATTGCTCAGGTCAACCTTGCAGCCAGATGTGCCGGCAAGGAATGTCAGGTTAATGGCGTCGAACTGGTTGCCAGTAAACACGGCAGATGAAAGGCCTACGGAAACGTCACCAAGGATTCGGCCACCGATAATCTTACCGCCGTTAGTTCCGAGAGGCCCGGTGCCTTTTTGGATGGTCAACTTTCCATATTGGCCGCCTCGGACTGTCTGAGAGCCGCAGTCAATAAACAGTAAGCCACCTGTTTTCTGGCTTGTGTAAACATTGGACAAGTCGTGATACAGCGTTGCGGTTCCGGAAACGCCAATCTCAATGTCATAGCCTGTGGCTGTAGCGTCGGTCGTTTGGTAAATGTCGCTGTGGTCTGTGATATGGAAACCACTACCCGTTGCCTTTACGGCACGCCCGTAAGCCCAGCGTGACCCACAGTTGACCATGCCGCATTGGTTGCCAGAGAATGTGACATTATGCCCAGTGAGGGTTGGAGCTGCTGCGTCGCCGTAGAAGTTGATGTTGATGAGCTGCACATTATTGCCAGTAGACGCCAGAATGGGGCCATTGTCGTTCTTGGTAATGCGTGCAATGCCGCCAGAGCTTGATAATGTCTGTAGGTTATTCGATTGTGAAAGATTATTTGCGTTGTAATGTAGGCCAATGAAATCAATATTGAAGCCCGTGTTGATAGCGGTCTGAATTGCTGCGGTATGGTCCATGACTGGAGCGCCGGATAAGACATCCGCCTTCATCACGGCGTTCATGTAATCCAGGGGCGTTACACGTTCGCGAGCCTTGTCTTGCAGTAAGCCGGGCACCGCGCCTGCACCGGCCTGAAGGAAGCCGACGAGGGATGCCCCCTAGTTTGCTCCGGTGCCCGCAAGATCAGACAGGTCGGCACCAGCGGATACATTGTCTCGCGTCCAGATGGTGGATCCGCCTGAATCCTTCAGAGCGTAGCGATACTGCTACGGCAAAAGGTATATGATGGCCTCGCCGCGCGCATCTAGCACGATGGGGTTAGTATTGGCAACAGACCCAGCCTTGTCGGTGTACGTGGCAAGGGGCGTCGTGGTCCCAGTGGCGTAGGTGTATAGGAAGCATCCTGCCGCGGGAGAGCCCGCATTGAAGAACTGCTGTTTTGCCGAAGGAGAGAGCGAAGCCATGTGTTACCCCAAGAAGGTCTGGATGTTGTTTTCGGTATTGATCGGCGTGGCGATGGCCTCACCAGCTTATGCCGCCACCGCATATTGGACGGGCCAGCAGGAACAGGTTCAGACGGTTACTGGAAAGTTTGTCTGGCGCTGTTACTACAATTACAACGGACAGGTTTTCTCGCGACTCTTTGAAACGTCGTGCGCGTCAAGTGTCGAGGTTGAGTGATGCTTATTGAAAACAGCGCGGCTGTACGGATGGCAATGTCGGTGGTGATTTACCCCGCCGCAGCCTTTGTGCTGTACGGATCAGCCCGGATCATCGCCATGGTGCTTGTTCGCGTGCTTCCAGACTCGAAGCTAAAGCGGAAGTTATTTACCGACACCGACACCGGCTTGCTGGCCTACAAACCCGGTGTACGGGGCAAGAGATCGCTCAAAGGCAGCTCGCTGCGCCACGGGGATTCGTGACAGGATCTTTTGTGATGCTGGGCTGGCTGGATTAAGCATGAGCTGGGCCAGCTTGCCGCGAATCTCGTCCGGTGCACCGAATAGCTTGTAAGCGGCATCCAAGGGCTGCACAAGCCGCGAGATGATTCCGCTACCCTGCAGATTAAGACCAGTCGATTTCGACACCTCGCCAAGTAGCGATTGCGAGGCAAGGTTCTGCACGGTGTTGGAGCCCGCTGAACGTCCAGCGGTTTCCGATGCGGCTTTCTTGCTTAGGTCACCGCCCACTGCATGCAATACCTGCAATTGGTCGGGGCTGAATACGCCCTCTGCCGTGGCGCCCTTATAACCCGTTGCCTTCTGGGCAATGTCGTCCAGCTTATTAAGGTTGCCCATGTAGCGGGCCGGCGTGAGCGTGGGATTGCCAAGCGCATCCGCCACGGGAGACCCGGCCTTGTCGAGAAACGCCTATCCGGTCTGCATCTGATTCACGGGGCCGCTCATCTACTGATAAGCGTCTTTCGCTTGGGCGTACTCCGGTGAAACCTTCTCGAGCTCGCCAAGCAATTGTTGCTTCGTTCCCTGCAGGGCAGCCTACTGGTTACGGCCAAGCGCGGTCGCGGCATTCGGCTGCATCATGTCATCAAGAGCCAGCTTGACGTAATGAAGGCCACGCACGGATGTCAATGGATTATCGAGACTCTCGCCCTGCTCTAGCGCGAGCTTTTTGGCTAGCGCCGATGCCTGCTGAATTCCTGGACGCGAAGACAGCTGCCTAAGCCCGTCAGACGGAAGTAGCATGTTGTCGCGCACGGCATTGGCGGCGTCAACCGTACTCGGCTCATTGCGGAAAAGACCACCGTATTTTTGAAGCTCAGCCTCCTTGGCCTGGTCTGCCGCATTCTTTGCTGCGGCTATCCTGGCCACATCAGTTTCTCCGGCCTAGCCATAAAGCTGATTCGCCGCCCCCTGTCTGGCGGCGATTGCGCCGTCCAGATCGCTTGGCGTTCCCGCCACACCGCGCACGGCACCAACCCGCGCCGCGTTGTTGTCGAGCCCGCGCTGCACAAACTGATTCAGCGTGCCATCTGCCGCGCCAGCATCGGTCACAGCGCGTTGCAGCTGGCCGATACCAGCATTCCCCGTGGCCTCGGCTAAGGTCGGCTGAACCCCTGGCACGGCGCTCGCCTATGGCGCCATATTGCCGCCTTGGCCGAATCGGCTGATGGTGTTCGCAATGATGCGGGACTGCCCGCTATCGGTCAGCGGATCAACGAGGCTGCGCAGAGTGCGCGCACCAGCGCCAACGACAGCTGGAATGGCCTGACCTACGACGCCAGCACCAGCGCCAACGCCCGCATTAAGGAGGCGCTGCCCTTGGCCTTGCGTGTTATCCAGTGGCTGCACAGCGCCCTGAGCGGCACCGGCAAGCGCGGCACCACGGTAGGTCTGCGGCACCATCGAATCAATGACGCCAGCCCCCTTGAGCGCAGCACCAGCACCGATCGCCTGCATGGCTTGGCCGGAGATATTGCCCGCAATACCCGCCTTGGTTGCCATCAGCGGGGCGTCAGTGGCGTTCGCATCGGTCTACGCCTGCCGCAGTGAGGTGTCAGCTGCCCTAGCCTGATCGCCAATCACGTTTGGCACGCCCGCGACCTACGTCAGCACATCTTCCGGCGAAAACACCATCTTGCCGATATTCGCCGCCGCCTACCCTGCGCCACGTAGGTTATCCATGACGGATTTTCCCATGCCGGCGAAGTAGTTCTGGACATTTGAGCCAAGCCCATCCTGCGGCTTGTCATCAAGCCCGACCAGATTGGTCAAGCCCGCCTTGCGGTAGAAGTCCTGCGCCGGCATGTCAGCGTAATACTTCGTCCGAATCGCAGCCGCAAGTTTCCCATCTGGAACATCGGCGTACTGCGGGTACTTCTGGCGGAAGTCGTCGAGGACCGTCATTTCAGAAGCCCGAGCGGGTCATTGTCATCGGCAGTTGGCGTGGCCTGCTGAGTTGCACCTGTCGCACTCGGCTTGTAACCGAGCGTCGTCGATGGTGCGCCGAGGTCAGCATAGGACTGTTTTGCGGTGTCCATGAGATTGCGGTATTTCTTCTGCGAGGCTGCAGTGAGCAGCGACGTTCCTGGCGAGTTATTGCCAAGGATCTGATCCCGCTTGCTTTGCAATTGATCCATTTTCTGCCGCATGAAGTCGGCCAGTGTGGCAATTGCTGTTGCGCGCTGCTGCGGCGGTGCGTTCGGGCTGAGGTTGGCAATCATCTGGCTCGTCTCGCCCTCGGTCGCCACGCCAGACTTGATCATCTTCTGAATTTCAGCCGATGCCAACGCAACGCCATTGTTGTAAGCCTTTAACGCATTGCCTGTAGCGGTGTCAAAATGCGAATTGACCGCGTTTTCAGCGGCGTTGAAAAACCCATTGTTCTGTGGCAGTTTTTTCGAGTCTTCCAGCAAGTCAGACAAGTGACTGAGCGCCGTATTCGCCGCCACAATGCTGCCGCCCGTGGAGGTAGAGGCATTGCTGGCAAGGTCTGCCATGAACTTCTGATTCTGCGCGTACTGCGGAACGTTAAGGTCTGGATTGATCGCCTAGGCCCGGGCAAGAATCTCCTGATTGGCGGGAGTCTGCATGAAGCGGGAGCTGACCGGCAGCTTGTAGGATGCAATGCCCTGCGCGATGCTTTCACGGGACGGAGGCAACGGTTGATCGGAGGTGTCGTCACCGGGCATCTTGCCGCTCAACATGTAGTTGCGTTTCTGCGAGTCGGTCAGCGCGATCCCTTGCGTGGCAAATCCCGCCAGATCGGCGGCGCGCTTCGTCGCGACATCTTCGCCACCACTCTTTGCTGGCGGCATCACGCGACCACTCGGCGCCCCACCATTGGCCCGAGCCAGCACGGATGGAACATAGTTCTGCGTCTCGGAAGGCAACTGCATAAGAGCCTGTACCGGATCGCCGCCAGCCTTGGACAGCGCCTGATCAACACGTCCCGGCCCGGCGTTGTAGGCCGCCAAGGCAAGCTGCGTGTTCCCGCCATACTTGTTCGTCATGGCGTTAAGGTAGTCGTTACCCACGCGCATATTCTCTTGCGGCGAGCCGTCCTGAACTGGCTGTATGCCATAGCCAGGATTGGCGGCAGTGGACGGCATGAGCTGCATCAAGCCCTGCGCACCAGCCGGGCTCGCGGCATTGGGATTGCCGCCAGACTCCTGCTGCATGACGGCGTTCGATAGACTGCCCGGAACGCCCTGCTGAGGCGCAGCTTGCGGAGCCGCCTAGCCGCCCGCGTAGTTGACGGGCTGTGCCGATCCGTCGCGCGGATTGAAGGCGGCATAGCCTTGGTCCGTTTTGATCGCAGTGAAGTTCGGCGCCTTGTCAGGAACGGATATTTTCAGCTTGCCGTCTGGGCCATAGACCTGATCGCCAGCATGGTAAACGGCGTCATCCTTCTTGGTTTGTGGTGCCACAGTGTCAGCAATCTGCTTCATGTGCGGCAGCATGGACGGATCGAGCTGCGCTGGAAGATTCGGGCCAAGCACCTTCTGTGCTTGTGGGTAAATCGTCTGATACAGGCTCGCAGCACCCTGCATATCGCCAGTGCTGGCCATATTCGTAATCATGCGAGCGTACTGGCCGACGCGCTGTAGATCGGCATCCTATAGCGATGCTGCCTGAGCCTGCTACTGCTGGCCGATCTGCTGAATCTTTATGCCAGCATCCGAATCAGCGCCATAAATCTGCGACAGCGCGGCCTAATCTCCACCGAGAGCCGGCTGGGCATACTGTGCCAGCGTTTTACGGGTGCGCGTCGCCTGACCATCCTTGATGCCGGACTGCATGGCGTCGTACATGTTGGGCATCATGAGCTGGCCGATGTATCCCATTAGATATGGCTCCCCATAAATCCGAAGGTGATATTGCGAGGATTATTCACATCAACCTCAGAATGAAATCTTGGGCGGGGCATATTGGCCGGCATCGGGAATTGGCGGTATATAGTTGCTGCCGTAGGGGTTGTTAATGTTGCTGTTCCATTGACTCTGACCGTAAGCGTTGCCGATACCCTGCATGGCCTGCTGGCCAAAGTTCGACCACGCGTTAGCGCTGCCATAGATGCCTTGTGCGCGGGCCTGTCCGGCGTTCTGCAGATTGGCGCCCACCTGGTTGGCCGTATTCATGCCTAGCTGACCTGTCGTGTTGGCGCTGGTCTGCGCCATGCCGCTAAGCGAGGCGAGCCGGTTCATGTATGGCGTATAGCCCTACTGGTCGGCGTAGTTCTGGCCGTATTGCGTCAGTGCCTTGAGCGTAGCTCCGGAGTTCAAGCCGCCGCGTGCGGCAGCGCTTGCCTGTACGGCCTTGTTGCCTTCATCCAGACCGAACTGGTAGCCCGGCGCGGCACGGAATGCAGAGAACGCATCCTGCTACGCTTGCGAGCCACTCACGGATGGATTCGACCCACCGCCAAGCGTTATGGGCGCTCCGGTTTCATGACCCACTGCGCCAACGCCGCCAGACCCCATGGAGGCGGAAATGTCGCCATTGATCTTGTTCTGATCGGAGCCGCTCCAATAGCCTGTATTCCACTGCTTCTGATGCGCGGCCAGCTCGCTATCCCACGCCTGCCGATAGGCCGGGTTGCTCGAATAGAGTTGCGCATTGGCAACGGGTATGCCCTGATCGTTGGTGGATACATATGGCAAGCCACCGCCTGACCCGGAATAGGGCTGACCCGACGAGCCGTTACCTATGCCCAGCATATTCATGTACTGGTTCAGGCCAACCAAGCCGGCCTGACGAAACGGCGCCTAATCCTGACGCGACTGGTTGAACATCTGAAGCTGCGTCTGATTGGCCTGGTTGGCCGCGCCAGCCTGCGTATTTGCGGCGCTTTGGGCTGCATCTGACTACTAGCTTGCCGAATAAAGGCCAACTACGGCTGCGGCTGCGACTCCCCAAGGCATGTCAGCTCTCCTTCACAACGTTTCGGCGTATGTCGATCATCTAAAGCGCCATGTCACGGCATTCCTCAATCGTCAATTTTCGATGTTCCTTGGTGCCCGCGCCCGGATGTACCTGCATTGAAGCCAAGGATGCGAAATACATATCAAACGGAATGCGTTCGTCCTCGTGCAGCATTAGTCGTTTCTCCGAACACAGATAATCAAGGTAATCCGTTCTTCGTCACTGTTATTAGTGACCCAGTGCAGTAGCGAGTTGTCGAACGTATAAATATCGCCAGGCTCCGGGCTGAGGCTTTCATCCTCGAAGCAAAATGCCTGATCCTTGTTCCCTTTGACCTGCACGGCGAACTTTTCGTAATGCCTCGCGTGCCAGCCAGTATCTATGTGCGGCTTTACCCCGCCACCCGGAGGAATGCGGGTGATGAGTACGCCACCAAGCTGTTTTCCGCCAACTCGGCGCACCACATGACGGGCCAGCGACCACGCGGCAGGAATCTTCCCGATTACGGGATACCAAACTGACGTATGGGCATCGTTGAAGGATTCGCGGTCGCCCTTGAAGTTGGCCCAGTCGTTGTACCGCACCCAAATGTCATCTATCGACTTGTGGGGCGTGTCGTATGCTTCCGTTCGCTGCGTATGTGTGTTCCACACTTCCGGGTGGTCGGCGATCTGTGAAACAAGCCGGCTCACGTCAAGCCCTGAACCAAGTCTACGAATAGACATGCCTTGCGTCATCGGCTCACAGGTTGTCATTGATCGTCTTCGGGTTGAACCGTGGCAGCGGGGCGATCTGCGCGGCGCCCGACAAGCTATTGTTCTGCGCTACTTGCGTCTGCGCGTTCACCGTGTCGGTGATGGCAGAAACTTGCTGACCCGCTGCCTGCAGCCCGGTCTGCACGTCAAGCACCTGCGTCTAAGTGTTGGCCGTCTGCGTGATGACTTGAGGCACGGTTGGCGCATCAATGCCGCCGAGCCGGGTTTCCGCAATTTCCATAAAGAATTTGTACCAAACCGGCATCATGCGGCCAGAATCATCAAGCACGGCAACCTGCGCCCCGGGGAGCCAATTAACCCGTTTGCGAAGGCTGTTCGAACCGGCCCACGTTACCCTTCCGGTGGCTGAGCCAATGCCCGCCACTGTGCGGGCTGACGCCGTGAAGGAGATGAATGGCGAGCTGGCACTGGATACGCCAGCGACCGTTGCGCATGATGCCGTTGCCATTAGTCAGGCAGGCCCAGTGTCCAACTTCCGATGACGTGTGACCCGGCAGACGGATAGCTCTGCTCGAGAATGGAGGACACTACCAGTGCCGAGCCGCCGCCCGTTGTCACACTGATCGGCGCTCCGCCACTGGTAGCGGCCACTTGAAACGTGTCCGTGGTGACGTTTACTGCAAAATAGGTCGTGCCCTCGGTCAGCCCCGTTGGCATCGTGTCACCATAGATCACGATAGTGCCATTCGTTGAAAAGCCGTGACCGGGACAGGTGAATACGCCCGTAGTGACGTTGGCGATGAACTCTTTCGGATTGCTTGCGTTCGGCGCATAGCCGACGTAGGTTGCGCCGTTCCACAATCCAAGCCATTTGACGGTTGTTCCGGCTGGAATAGCAAAAGTCACTGCCGAGGATAGCGTGCGAACTGCGCCTGAGGATGCACCGAAGGTCGCGGCCATCTTGGCATACGTGCCGCCGGTAACCTCATTGGCTCCGGTGGCTCCGGGGAATGCCGTGTGCGCACTGATCTAGGTGATCGTCAGTGCGTTGAGCATGGTGTCTTTTGAGGCGGTGACAAAGCTCATTTGCTGCTCGCTGTAGCGTCAAGGTTGGCACCGTACACCGCGATCTTCACGGGTTCGGTTGTGCGGATGCGGTAGACGCGGCGGCGGGACAATCCAAGGCGCCTAGCCACGCCACGGTTGCGATAGGCGCCAATCTGGCCTATGCGAACTTCGCGACTGTTACTGAAGTTTCGGCAACCGTCATCCGACCAGTCCAGCATCCATAGAGGATCGGCACCCGGTGTTGGCGGCGTGATCCCGTCAAGTCCAACGCCCATCTCGGCAATGATTTCAAGCCGGCTATGTCGGAGCCACTTATTCTCGTTCTCGATAACGGCCCACGCCCTCTCACGGGTGATCGAATTTCCGTTATCGGTGAAGGCATTCAGGTCCAGCACGTATAGGTTGCCGCTGACGTAATCGCCGAGCACGTGCTGGCCGCCGAGGAACATGTAGGCGTTTCCGCGGTGCTGTTCCTGTGCGCCCGTGATTGGGTTGCGATAGGTCAGCTGCGTCCAGCGACGCGACGCGGCATCAAACGCCCACGTGGCATACCCAGGAAACGTCAGCACATAGAGCGTATGCCCGTTCTGCTGGTAGCAGTAGCCCCATGCGCCAGAAACGTCGCCATAGCCCGCGATGGCGTTTTCCAGAGCATGCGTGGAGATGCGCGTCGGGCTGTACCCTTGGGCCATATAAACCATGCCGATGCCGCTATCGTTCTGACTGAGCCAAAACACGGTGGAGTCGGACTTGGCGGGGGAGTATTTGGCCGCGCAGCCATATTCCATGATGGCGGTTCGCACAAAGACGAGATCCTTGTCGCCCGAAGTCTGCGCAATCTCCGTTGTCGTGGTGTTGAACAGCCACAGCTCGCGGTGATCAGATAGCACCGAAACGATGGGGTCAGGATTAGCCTCGGAACTGGCAAAGTTCAGTGCATCAAGGGTGGTTGCATCGCCGATGTTCGTCCAGCCGTAAGTGCCATTCGTGTTGGGGAAGATGATGTAACTGTCTTGATACGTGCCCTGCGCTGTCGTCGGAGCGCCCGTAACCGACACATAGGCCAGTGTCGAGAAGGTCAGAACATGCCATCCCGCTGAATGCATGACGGCGAGCTGCGTGTCGTTGTAAACAAGGCTTACACGCCCCGCCCCAGGAACGGCGCCGATCAGCGTTGAAACGCCAGCCGTCGTGACCTGATATAGCGAAGCACCCGAGACGACCCAGCCAAACCCATTGGCCGTTTCCGCCGCACGGATCGGGCCTGTGCCGATGGTGGACAGCAGCCGCAGACCCGGCGCTCCGTAGAACATGCCCTCTTCGGACGACCCCGGAGGCGCGCCCTCAAAAAACAGGTTGACCAGCGTCTAGCCGGCCAATGGGAGCGATCGCGACTGATAGGCCGCGCCAAGGAAATCAGTCTTCACCGAGCAACCTGCGTCAATCGCGAGCCGCGCGTGAAGCGCTGGCGCTCGTTGGACAACGCGGCCATCAGACGGCCCGCATATTGAGACTTCCAGAGCGGCAGGCGACCGTCTTCACCGATGAATGGGGCTGACTCGGCCAGCGCGGCATAGAGCCACACATCCGGATAGCGGTTGAACGCAGCGTTCAGCGTGCCGGAAGAAATGTCGGGCGCCTTCTTGTAATACCGGCCAGCGATGACCGTGCCATCTGTCATTGTCGGGAAGAACAACAGGTTCAAGCCCTGCTGCGTGTACTTGCGGGCCGATCCGGAGCCGCCGCCCGCCTTGAGCAAGCGCAACTGGCCTTCTTCGGCGACGTAATCCATCGGGTAATCGCCCGATACCTGCACGCGGATTAGCTCAAGGCAGTCGGTGGGAAGTGGCGCGACGTTGCCAGTGGCCGTGATGGCGAGCGGCGCCTCCATTTCGGCACAGCGCAGCGGCGGAAGTACGCTCTGCACGCCGGTCATGCCGTAATAGACAGCCTGCTCGCCCATGCTGATCAGCAGATCCAGCGTGGACTAGCTCAGGGCGCCAGCATTCGTGTCGTCGCCGTCGATCATCTTCAGCACGGCGGTACGAAAGTCGGTATAGGTCGTGAAGTTCATCAGACACGGCCCCGTGAGACGCGGAAGCCCGACAGGGCTGGATCGTTCAACATGCGGTTGGCGTGCACGGGGTTACGGATGAACTCCGCAAAGCTGACGCCATTATCGTTGCAGTATTGCTGGATGATGATGTCGGGTATCTTGGCAAGCACCCGCATTTCACTATCGCCCGTCAGGCCGGCGCTCTAAAGCGCCCTGCAATGATCGGCAATAGCATGGAGATCATCCATGTTGGCTTCGTAGACGTGAGCCTCATGTGTGGCGCTCACTTCCTCGATACGTGCCCGCATGTCATCTCCTTGAATAAAGAGGGGCCGCTATGCCAGCCGGCCCCGGGTTCATCAGCTCAGGTCAAGAATCGACGCGAGCGGCTTCTCGTCACGCACCACCAGCGTGACTTCGGTACGAATCTGCCACTGCTTGGCATCGCCCGTGGTCGCCATCTGCTCCGACTCGAACGGGCGCAACTGACCGAGGGCCAGCTTGTCCGTGTCGATCAGGTAGGCCGAAGCCGTCAAGCCCAGTCCGCCCGACGCCATCACGCGGTCAGGAACCACCTTCGTGACGCCGAAGTCATGGCCGTAGAAGGTGAACGCGGTGTTCAGCACCAAGCTGCCATCCGCCTTGCTGGACGGCACGGTCTGCTGCCGGGTCACGTTGCCGGTCAGTGCTGATACCTTCTACTTCTGCGCCGGAGGAACCAGCAGCATGGTCGAGTCACCACCATTCTGGTACGCGGCCAGCACCGCAGCCTTCACCAGAACGTCGGAGATGGCACGGGCCGTACCTGCCACCGGAGCCGTGTTGGTGACCGGGTTCGGAGCCACGCCAGCGCCCGCACCCACGCTGGCGTTCAGCGCAATGAAGCCGTACAGGCCGCGCATCTGGCCTGCAACGCCCGAAGTGCCAGTGACGGCAGCGCCGTTGCCGATGGCTGCCGCCTCGATGTCGCGACGAAGCTCAACCATCTTCTTCGCTTTCAAGCGATTGATTTCGGACGATCGGCCGTATTTCTTCACCGTCTCGGCGGTGTTGGACACGCTCAAGGTGTCCTGGAAGATCTGCGTGCGGTTGTTCAGCGGGCCGGGCTGGGTCTGCGCGGCGTAAGCGGCGTCGGCGCCTTCAATCGCAGCATTCGCGGCGTTGGTGGCGCGGTAGCTGTCACGGGTCCACTCGTGGAACACGTTCGACACCTTGATGCGGTCGATGGCACTGACCAGCGGGGTGTCCTACGGGTTGAAGTTGTAGATGCGGTCTTCCACATCCTCCGCCACACGGACGATGGACGGGGTAATCAGGGTGTTCGCAGTCATGTCTTTTCCTTAACCTAGCAAGTTGCCGAGGGATTGAAGGCTCTGTTTCGCATCGAAGCGTTTGAACGCCTCGGACTTGCTCACAGTCGCCCTGTTGGGTTGGTTTGCCGCCGATGGCTTAGCCACCCTTGGCAGTTGCGCAACGGGCTTGAGCGCGGCTGTTTTAGCCTGCAACTCGTCGTAGGCTTTTGCCTTAGCGGCAATCTCCCACAAGCCTTTCTGCACATAACCGATGTCTGCGGTCTTGGGGCTGATGCCAGCCTTGCCAAGATATGCCGCCAGATCGTCGATTGTTTTCTCACCAAAACCCGGCAGGGTGTCCTTCAGCGCCTTCTCGGTAGCATCGGCTTGCTGAGCAATCCACGCTTGGCGTTGCCGCTGCGTTTCCTGCTGAACATTCGCGATGGCCTCATGTGCTGCGTTCAACTGGCCCTTGCGTGTTTCGTATTGCTCCTTCTGTGCGATGTACAGCCCCACGTCCTGTGAGGCCAATTCAACAGACGGTGGTGCGCCGATCTGCGATTCCGCAAACTTGGCGAACGCGTTCAGACGGTCAAGGGTCGCCGTCAACGCCCTTTCATTGTGCTGGCGGTATTCGTCGGCCTGTGCCTGCAGCGCCTCGACGTGCCTGCGCTCCTCCGCGACAGCCATCGTTTTCTGCGAGTAGTCGAAGCCCTTCTGAGCCAGCTCGATAACCTCGGACTTCTTGAGCGGAACGTCCTTGCCATCATGCTTAAGCACAATGGTGGCATCGTCGCCCTTGTCGCCCTCGGCCTATTCCTGACCCTCTTCGGTTTCCTCCCGCTCCTCGGCTTCCTCGCCTTCCTATTCCTGCTCAAGCTCCGGCTCAGCTTCCTGATCCGCGCCGTCCATCAGACCAGCCAGACCCGAAAGCGTATCGCCCTCGGCTGGCTGCATTTCTGCGTCACCTGCCATGTTGTATACCTCGTTGGTGGAATGAATCTGCGGTGGCCGGCGCTGATCTCCGGCATGATGGCACTACTCCGTTGCCTCTGACCTAGCCAGCTAGAGAGGGACTTAGCGCATCAGTCGGCGCGTTCACCGCAAAACTTGTTACCCGATCGCCGCATTGATGACGTTGATCAGGCTCGTTACTGCCTCCTCTGGTGTCTTGCCAATTCCGCAGAACTCGCCGCTAGCCTCACCAAGCCGCACCAGGCCGGATTCGTTACCTATTTCAGCGCACCAACTCGGCGCGGATTGGTCGCCGTCGAACGATAGGGCGAACTCCTTGTCGCGCGGCTTGATTTCAATGGCAAGTTCAATAAGTTTTGACAGGTTACTCATCGCCGAAACACTCCCTTGAACCGTTCAGCGCGTGATTGCTCAGCCTCGATGGCCTTGCTCTGCATCTTGCCGGTGATCATCGTCTGTTCCAGCACGTCACCAAGCCGTTTATGGCACTGGATCATGCGCCAGAGGTGATCGCGCTTCGCCTCGTCCGCTTCGATCTGCCAGCGAGCCAGGATTTCATCCTTGAGCTGCGCCATCGTCTCGATATAGACGCGGTTTGACAGTACATCGGCGGCGAGTTGACCGCGTTCAAGCTCTTCCTATGGGGTCATTCATTCTCGCCCTATTGTTCGCCCTTCGTGGCGGCCTGCAATTCGGCAATCTGCTGCTGCAACTGCGCAATCTGCTCGTTCTGCTGAGCGTCGATGTCCTTGTGCGCCATATCGTGCGCGGTGGCGACGCCGTGAATATGCGTGTCGTGCGCTTTGCGCTGAACATCAGCGGCCTTGACCCCGATATTTCCCTGATCGGCCTGCGCCTTGACTCCGAGTGAGGCCATCGCATGCTGGTGTTTCTGATCCGCCTCACGCGCCCGCTGCTGCAATTCCATCTGCTTGAGGTACGTGTCCGACTGCTGCTGCGCGCTCATCTGCTTGAGCTGGCCGTTTTCTTGACCGAGTTGTTCCAGCTGCTGCTTGGTCTGCGCCATTTCCTGCTGTTGCTGCTGTTGCTGAGCCTGATACGCCTGCGGGTTCGGCGGCATACCTGACGGCTGCGGACTAACGAAGCGTTCCGGTTCCTTGAACTCGGCGGCCTGCACGTACAGTTTGACGGTTTCGGCCACCTGAGCTGGCGTGACGATGCCGAACGGGGCAGCTTGCATCTGCACCTGCATCAGGCCCATGACGCGCGCGGCAAGTTGTTCCTTGCTGCCCGTTCCCAAGCCGACCTTGATCGTAGTGTTGAACTGGTCTTTCCACTCGGACGGATTCACAGCGACCCACGACCCGTTGACCTGCATCTGTTCGGTCTTGTCCTGGAACTGGATCGCCAGCTTCAGCATCTTGCTGAAAAGCCCCTTCATGCCGACCGCGAACATGCGCGACATCAGCTCAAGGCGCATGTCTGCCTTTTGCGTGATGATGCTGACGCCGGTCGCGGTCTTGTTTAGCGAGTTGGCGTCGGTGCCCTGCGAATAGCGCGTGAAGCCGGTGCGGTTCTCTTTCCATCCCTCAAGCCATTCGTTGAACTCGTAGGCGGGAGCGCCGAGAGCGGGCTGTACGATGGGCTGAATGGCGGTGTTGGCCGGACCGTGGCCGCGCACCGCGCCACCAGGCCGATTCTCCAGCCAGTCGTCCATGTTCACGCCAGCATCCAGGTTGATGTAGGTCCGCTGATTGACGGACAGCATCATATTGTCTTGGATAGCGCGGATGACGTTGGTGCGCAGCTTCTGTGGCTGCAACGCCATGTCGGCAGGGCAGTCGCCGAAGAACGCATGCGGACGAGGAATGGGGCATATCCACACGAACGGATGGCCGTCGCACTTTTCGTACTCGACCAGCTTCTGCTCGATCATGTGGCAGCACAGCCATTCGGCAATGCCGTCGCCGTCCGCGTCCAGCTTGATATAGACCTCGCTGCACTGATACAGCTTGTGGCTTTCGTGCGGCTCAACAGCCGTGTAGTCGCTGTTCAGGCCAAGCTAGGCAAGCGTTTCGCTGTCGTAGCGCGAGTTGCTGCCGGCCTGCCCGATGTCGGTCAGGTCGTAACCCTCTTCCTCTAGCTCAAACTTTCGCTTCGGGTAGACGTGGGCAATCATCGCCGGATCGTCACCCCAGCGCGCATTCGCATCCACGCGCACTTCGTGAGGGGCGCATGCGGCCACCTTCACCGCCATGCGTTTATCTTCCTTCTTGAGCGATACCGTCAGCGTCGGTGCGGCGGGCTGCTGCGGTAGCGGCTGTCCATCCGGGCCATACTGCGCTGGCATGGTCTGTGACGGCTCAACCTGAGGTTCGTCGTCAAGCTCCCAGCCCGACTACTGAAGCATCGCCACCTGCTCCTGCGTGATGCCGGAATAGGTAGTTTGCAGATCCTCGAATTCCTCCTCGGCCCACACCTTGACGAAGCCGACCTTCTGGATCAGTGAATCCTTGAACCAGTCGTACATGATGCCTACACCGTCGTTGCGGGTGTAGAACAGGTAATTAACGTAAGCCGTGGCGAGCTGGGCAACCTGATCCTGATCGGGTCGGCGCGCCTGGAACTCGACCGCCTCGTCATCCGTCACAAACGGCTTCATGATCTGCGGCAACATCGCCTCGATCGTGTCAGCCACGTCGGTCGCTACGAAATCGCTGCGGTCGTCAATCTCTGGCGGGGCTAGTTCGCCAGTAGCTTCGGCGTTGTAATATTCAAGGTTGCGAAGACGCTGCTAGGCAATCTCGGTGCCCGGACCGCCCATGCTGTTTTCCAGCGCCATGCGGCAGGCAAGCTCGACCTCAGCATCCGTCATCTTGGCGTGCTTGATTGACGCCTTCTTGGACGTGTATGCCATTAGCGGGTAAGCCTGCGGTAGCTGATTGGTTGCATATCTTCGTTAACCATCTTGGGCGCCACACTTGCCATGTAGCGGAACATATCGGCGCCGTGACTCCACTCGTCGTGGACGGGTGCGCCAGGCTCGCCCGTTGAAACAGGAACGCCGCGCTTGTACCGCTTGAGGCACTGAATCAGCCGCTCGCACTTGAGCTTGTCGATGTAGAGCTGGCCGAACGCCATGCGTGCCGCCTTAATGCCTGTCTCGACCGGCTGAATCGGAACGATTCCCACATCCCAGCCAAGCTCGCGCATGATCTGCTCGGCACTCTTGCCGGTCTTGTAGTCACCGTGGGCGCCGTCGTGAGGTAGCCAGAGACGGCCCCAGTTGAGGTTCTTCTGTTTCAGCTCAGCCGAACACCAGTCGAGCGTCTTGTGGTCAACCTCGATGTACTTGATCAGCCGAAGCGACGAGATATGCCGCTGGCATAGGCCAATCGCCATCTTGTCGTTCCAGCCCAAGTCGAAAATGACGTGAACCTTGAGCGCCGGGTCATACGGGAATAGGCCAATGCGCCCCTCTTCCTGCGCCCTGGCAATCTCGTCAGCGTAGATCGCGCCAGTCACGGCAGGCTTGCAGCGTCCTTCCCATATGTTGTCGTAGTCAGCCCTTGGTGTCGTGGCGAGCGCGTGTTGCCGCTCAGCCTCAAGCACATCAGGGAACCACGGGTTGTCCGCGTAATTGATCTGCACCACCACGGAATCAGGGGGCGGATTCTCGATGAAACGGACGTAGGTTTCGTCGGTGTCCAGCTCGGGGTTTAGCGTGATGGTGATTCGCGACCCGTCTTTGCGGATCGTCGGGATAAGAATGTCCCACGATCGTTTGCTGATCGCCTGGGCTTCCTCGGCCCAAACGTCATCAACACCCTCGAACGACTTGATCGACTCGGCGGTCTGGTCGCTTAGGCCGGAAAATAGAAACTCGGTTCCGTTCGCGCCCTTGATGATGTTCTGCTGGACTTCGTAGAACGCGCCAAGGCCCATGGATTGAATCTGGTCACTCAGGAGCTTGTGCACGGAATCGCGGATGGACTTCTGCACCTCGCGAGTGCACAGAAATCGTCTTTTCGACTAAGCGCCCCGGATCAGGTAGGAGCGAGCAACACCCCACGACTTAGCACCACCGCGGCCACCATGCAGGATCGTGTATCGCTGTGGGCCAAACAAGCACTGCAGCTTGGCGGGGAACTCAATCTGGCTTGACAAAGGTCACCGTCAGGCTGGTCTTGAGTGGGTTGTCAGGATCGCCAGACACCGTCATCGGCAGAACCTTGCCAACCAGCGTAAGGAACGCGTTCGGGTTGGTCTGCGCCTAGGTCAGCAGATACTTGGCTCCGCCCGCCTTGTCGAGTGCCGTCAGGATCATGGCCTTTACGTCAGCCGTCACCTTATTCGGTACGCCTTTTGGCCTACCCTTGCCTGCATTTCCCCTATTCGCGCCTACTTTGGGTTCCACGGACTTTCCTCGGGCTGCTTACGCGTCACCCATCATTGCTACGGATGCTTCTATCTCAGACCACGGTATGTGGCTTCAGTCATCGTCTTCACTGTTGGCGGGGGCGGACGGAATCGAACCGTCATAAGGCGGGTTAGAGCCGCTGTCAGCACCCAAGCGCGCCCCACTAAAGATCGCATCCCAATGGCTGGCAAATGTCGCCTGGTCCACGCTGAACGGGCGTGGCGCTGATCCCTTACCGTTCATACGGCTTCGGCACAGTCGGCTTAACCGGATTCGTCGTCTTGACCTTGTACGTCAGCCAGCTATAGGCGCAGACGATGGCGAGGAGGAGTAGCAGGGCGATGGCGATCATGGCTGCAGCCCCTTTATCCTTGCCAGCTTGTCGTTTGAAGCGCCTAGGCATGCCTTGAGATGTATCGCGTACTCGACCAGTGAGCCGTTCGTCAGCTCGCTAGGCAACGCAACCGTGCAAACCTTTACTAGCTCGGCAGGCAAGGCAACGTAGACCGGAACCTTGACCTCGACCGTCTCAGTCCTGATTGCCGGTTTCGCGCAAGCGGCCAGCGACAACAGCAGGGACGCGAGTATTAGCCCACGCTTTGACAGTCGGCTCGCGCTCATAAGTGGCCTGCAATGACTTGATGGACTTCTGTGCGCCGGCTTGGCGCTTGGTATCGCCCTGTGCGCTCAACCGCGCCTGCTTGTTAGCTTCGGGCTGATTGGCCTTGCACGTTCTGGCCCATTCGGCGTTCGCACCCTGTAGCTTTGCGATCGTTGCCAGATTGGTTTTCTGCGCACCCGCGAAGGTGCTGACTGCTGACTGCAGCGTGACGGCACTCGCCCGGTAATGCCTGACCTCAACATGCTGGACAGCCGCAACCATCAACAGCAGCCCAGCCAGTGCGGCAAAGATCGTGGCGCGGATGCCGCCGAGTAGTTCAATCAGGCCCATACGGCGAACCTGCATACCGCATAGGCACCGCCGATCAGAATCCACAGCTTCGGGTTGAGAATCGTGTAGACGATCCGCTCTTTCCGCGTGTAAATCATCGCCCCGCCTCATCAAACTGCGTCTTGGTGAACATCAGTGGGAAAGCTCCCATCACCTTCATGAATCCGTTCGGGCTGATCTGCAGATCCAGCACTGATGTCACGGCGACTAGCTGGCCGTCCATGCTGAAAAGGCCACTGCCGCTATCGCCGAAGTAGCCGTTGTAGTCGATGACGTACAGCGTCTGGCCGTTGATGACGGCATAGCCCGACACATATCCATGCCGGTACATGTCGCGCAACCTGCCGGGGTTGCCGAGGTTGAACACTTCCTCGCCCTGGTACACATCGGGCCTCACTTCCACCCAATGTGTATAGGTTGCGGTTACGCGGACGATCGCATGGTCACGATGGTCAAGCTCAACCCGTAGCACTTCAACGGGAACGCTATCGACCGCGAGATTCTTTGTGCCGGTCAGGCAGTGTTCGGCGGTCAGGATCGCATGCGGTCCAATCACCGTTCCGCTACAGGTGCCATCATCCATTCCCAGCAGAACGGTGGCGTTGTGCACTCGCGCAATCGGGCTGACGCAGCTCGCCAGCCCCACACACAGTAGGGCTGCGAGGATGCGCATGGGTTAGCAGCGAATGGTTAGCGGGTTAATGGGGTCGCAAGCAATGTATGCAGGACGCTGGTATGTTTCAAATCGGCGCATCGCATCGCAAGGCACGTCACATCGAGCTGGCGCAGCAGTCATTGGAATCACTCGCTGCCCATAGCCCGCCTGAATGGCGCCGCAGTGGCTACATTTAGGTGGCGGCGGCGGCGCTATGCTTGACCATGCACCTTGGTGAGCCATGACATTCCCGCCACAAATAGAGCAGGCGCCAATACAGGTGAGCATGGTTTAGCTCGCCTTGGCTTCGTATGGAGCTTCTTTGACGATCAGATAGCGTGTGCTGGTGATGCCAGCCTGCGTCATCGCGGTCGGGTAATCGCAGCGCAGCGTCTCGGCCAATTTGTCTGACTCGCCTTCCGGGTAGCCCTTATCCCATACCTCGACGATGACCTTCCAGTCAGAAGTGTCGGCATTCTCGATGCGGATTTGCTTGGTCATTGGTTAGGCGTCCGTAGACTTCTTGGTAACGGCGGAATCAGCGACGTTTGAGCCGAAGTACAGGCCCAGCGTCCATGTTAAATAGCTTTACAAAAGCGTTTGTATGCGACAACTCTTTGATAGATTATCTTTCGCCCAAAGCGGCCGGAGATTCGTTAGCGCCCACGCGCGGCGCAATTCGGGGTCGTCCGATCCGGTAATCGTGAAGCTCGCCAGCGGAATGATGTGATCGACATGCCATTTGCCGTAGTTGTCCCAGCTCATGCCCTTAGCGAATTGGCGTTCCAGATGGGCGCGAAGTTCATCCTTCCCGTACCAAAGAAGATCAATCCATCGTCTGCCACACTTCTTGTCGCGCAAAACACCCCATATCTGACGCCCCATGCGCCTAGCTGGGCCGCGCATGCTGGCGGACTTTCGCTTGCGTAATAGTTCGGCGTTGCCCGGTGCCGACTTCCATTTATCCAAACTTTTACGCTGGGACGCTTTGGACTTTTCCGGGTTAGCGGATCGCCATTTAGACGCCCTATCCTTTACGGTACCCTTATTTTCCAGATACCACTTTTGAAGTCTTTCTTTGGCTTTTTCACGATTTCTAGCATGCCATTCTCGGCTAATAGCCAAGTCTCTTTCTCGGCGCCCTGGATTATTGAGCTGTATCTCCATCGCCCTTGTGCGATCACATATACGGCAGATTGAGTTATATCCGTCCGAATTTCGCGCCTTCCTGGTGAACCCCTCAAGGGGCTTTTCCAAACCGCACCGCGTGCAGGATTTCGTCACTTTGTCATTCACGGCGGCGTCTCGCACAATTTGCGTTCGGCAGCGCGGCGCTTGACCAGCCCATTTAGCTGACGGCCTTGGCTATACGTCCACCTGCTCAGCTCGCCGCAGAACGGCAGTCCAGCGTTAAGTTTGCGCATCAGTCCGGAATGACAGGCGGCGGTCGCGCCAACGTTGTATTCCCAGCTCAGGATGGCAGCAGCTTGGTTGCGCGTGATCGGCCGCTGAATACACGGCTCAACCTTGGCCCACTCGATGGCTAGGCGCTTGTCGAGCCGCTGCAGGCATTCATCCATCGTGGCATGCATACCCAGCCTGATATCCGGGCCTGTCTCGCCAGCGCACAACGTCGCGGTGCCATTCACATCGTCGTAGGTGTGCGGGACAACGCCCTCGTAGTGCGCAACCAATGGCGGCACGATCATCAGCAACGCTCCGATGGCTATGCCGGATCTGCCCTTAGGCGCCGGCATCGGGCGGGTAATCCGCGTCGTGACGGTGCTTGAATGCGCCCCACTTCAATTTTGCCCACTGATACAGTCGGTAGATTTGCTGAATAATCACGAACACCGAGCAGATCGCCGCCAGCTGATAGCTCAACGTGTCCCAGCGATAGCCCGCGAGGGATGTGACCGCCACACCCACCGGGTAACTGACTTTCAAGACGTCCAAGACACTTTCCCGCATTGGCGTATTCCTGTGATGGCCGCCAGTGCGGGCCTGTGGGGTTATTTGATGGGTGTCACTTTGCCGGGCTTGCGGCTGGGGCAGCGCATGGAGCCGGTGGCGTTGTCCTCACCCGTGATCGCGCCGGTCTTGTACTCGACGAACAGGGCGTTGAAGCCGTGCGTATCGGCATACCAAGCGGTGCCGTGCGGGAAGATGACCTGACCCTTTTCGCACTCGACGTATTCGGACTCGCCGTCAAGCTCGACCTCGATTTCGCCAAGGTCGATTTCTTCGTCCTCGGGTTCGTCGGTCATGGCTGCCTCGTTGAATTGGTCCGGGATAGCGCACCACGGCTGCGTTGACTGGCTCACGCCGGTCGTTTCGGTGTCCGCTGCTATGGCGGCATTTCAGGCCGTCCGGCATGGCCGAGACGCACCGAAATGGATTGGGAAACGGCTGTCGTCACAGCCTCACTGCGCACGGGTTACAAATCGACGGCCAGGTAACCGGGCCTCCCGAGATCGCCACACCCGCTAAAGCGTGGCCGTTATATGCACAGTTCCCAAAGGTGAAACCGCCTCGATCTTTCAGGGATGTTGGCGGCGTGAGGCGGTGAAAGTTCACTTTTCGTCTCACTCGCGTCCACGCTACATCATGAATCGGCGATCTAGATTTCCGTTCAGTTATTTGTTTCGGCGTTCCCGTATCAGGACTTGCCGGTATGCCGAGCCAAGATGCAGCAGGTAGGTATTCAGGCTCGCACTCAGCCGGTCGCGGATGCCGTCACGCAACCGCTTGTAAGTTTTCGGATCGACGCTGAGGTCAGCGGCCATCACGGTATGCGGCAACATCGGCTCCATGTAGATAAGCAGGTGCAGCGCATCCAATCCGGCCACGCCTGCCAGTGTCGGCGTGTACGTCGTGCGCTTGACCGCGCCATCCAAGCAGGCAGCAATGGCGAATTCATGCACCCAGCGTTTCAGCTTCGGAATGTGCAGGTAGTCGCCCGCGTACACGGTACGGAACATCTCCCAATTTGGGAAGCCGTTGTTGAACTCAAGACGGCACAGGCGATCAGCGTCGATCAGCGTGCCGTGAACCTCGCTGACCATGCAGGTATCAATGTCGCGCCCGCGCAGATCATAGTCACCAACTGGGGATTTCATGACGGCGTTCATGCCGCCACCTTCAACCTTGCATACCTCGGCTCGCACCGCGTCGATTGCGAATAGGTGCCACAGTCCTTGCACTGATACCGGACATACTTACGCGTCTGCTTGAGCGAGTAGCCACGGCGGATCAGGCGTTCACTGGCGCAGTTCGGGCAGCATTCCCCATCCTCGATCGAGGCGTTAGGCAGGCCAAGCACCCAGCCCTTTTCGTGCAGTTTGTCGAATACGGCCTCGGTGATCTTCACGTCGCCGATGTTGTATTTGCGCATCAGGGCTTGCGCTTTCGGATCGCCGGCCAGCACATCTGTCCATAGCTCAAAGCCGCCCGTATCGACCTTCTTGCCGACGCCAAGCCACTGTGCGACGTAGTCCAGCTTGTAGCTCGGCAACGCGACCTGCCGGCGCACCGACTTCATCAGGTCGATTTTTGCGAATGGCGATGACTTACTCAGGCCGCACTTGAGGAATTGAGCCTGAATCCAGCGAATGTCGAACTTGTCGGAGTTCCAGCCGATGACACCATCCGCTTCGTCGAACAGGCGCAACAGCTCGCGGGCCATACCTTTCTCGCCATCGGACCATAGCGACTTGAAGATCATTTCGCGGCTATCGTGGAACTTGGCGGCAAAGCACAGCAAGCCACCAGGCCGGCGAATCTGGTTAATGGCGACGAACTGCTTATGAAGCCCCCACGTATAGACCTCATTTGGGCGCGTTTCGATGTCTATAGTGAGAAGACGACTCATGAATAATCCTTAGTCAAGGAGCTGCTTAACTTTGGCCGCAACGCGAATAGCGCGTTCGGAATCTGCGATATGGTCATCGCGTTCCTGCTTGAGCGTTTCCGCCTTAGCGTGCTTTTGATCGGCGGTGGCGCGGAGATCCTCGGCCAAACTTAGAAGCTGCGCGCACTTCTTTTCCAGATCACCAACAATTGAACTGACAGTTTTATTAAACATGGCTGATCCTCTTTTGGCTTGTTTTGGGTTTTAAAGTCCGCTTCACAGTCGATCATCCGGCAACGTAACGTGATGCAACGGGTGTTGCGGATCGGTTACACATGTAGCTTTTGGAGCTACATGCCCAACATCGCCGATGCCGAAACCTTTCAATTCCTCGGGGGTCAGCAAGTCGCGCACCCCGTCAAGCTCAGCTTGCGTAGCAATGCGGCTGCCAGCGTTCGGCGATTTTGCGGCAATGCCAGCGTTCGGGCTGAAACTGGCAAGATAGGCTGATTCGGCGGGGATGCCCTGAACGATGCTGAAATCCGCATCGGTGCCGACGACGTGCCAGTTGTTCGCGTCTTGCGCCTGCGCAGTGGCCGTGGTTTCGTCGTATAGCTGGCGGGCCGTCTTGGGTTGCCACGCTGGCGGCTTCTTCAACCAACGGTCCATGCGTGCGACAGACAATGCTGCCTCACACTCTTCCTGCAACGCGGCCAGCGCACGCCATGCAACCTTCGTACGGTGCCTGACGCCATCGGTATCAATCGTGCCGCGCGCCACGAAATGACGCAGCAGGCAGTCGTCGTGATCGGTGGACTTCGTGCGATCCCAGTGCAGCGGCTTGCCGGGATTGTGCTGGGCATTCCCGATACAGGATAGCTGGGCTACGGCAACCAGCGCGTCAGTGAAGTAGTCGAACAGGCCGGACGCGAGCGGGATGGCTTTTCGTGCAGCTGCGTCGCTGGGGAGTGAGTTGTTCACCACACCACCCCGCGAAGTTCCTCGACGCGGGCGCGGTGGTCAGCCTTGACGCTGGCGATGAGCTTCGTTGCGAGTTCATGCTGCCCGGAGCGCATAAGATCGGCGGCATGCGCCACGCGTCGCTGAAACTTCTTCGTCCAGCCGAAACAAACGGTTCGTTTCTTCATTGCACCAACCCTCTTAGGACTGGTGCCAGTAAATCCCTATTTCGTGCAAGCCATCCTTGAAAACCTTGCACTATCTTTGTTGCCATCACTGGCAAGGTAATAGACGTTCCTCCGACTCACTCCGAGTCGCTCCGCCGTAACATCCGGCCCCAGCGTCGGCAGCAACTTCGCCGCCTCAATAGCTTTGCGGTCACGGTTTGCGCCCTCGTCAATGGCTATCATGTTATTTATGGTTTCCGCGCTGAACTTCTCGCAGCGAGCAACTGACCAGCCGCAATCGTGCAGCAGCTCGGCCAGCTCACCCAACTTCGCATGTGCGGCTTGGCTAATCATGTTTCACCCCTTCAAGTAATCAAGGATCGTAGCTTTCGCCGCTTCCCAACCTTTGCAGACCGCCACGCGATAGCCCGCATTGCCGAGGAATAGGTGGCACTCGGCTTGTTCGGGATCGACGCGGCCACCTTTAACTCGCTTGAGTTCGACATATAGGCCATGAAATCCGCCGCGCGATACAGGCAGGCACAGATCGGGAATCCCTTTCTTCACGCCCGACTTCTTCAACTTCACCGCCGTCACGATATTCACGAACGCGCCGTTCGGGATCGAATGAAGCCAGCGCAGCTCGGGATACTTCTTGCTTGCCAGTTCCGCCCATTCCATCAGCGCCGATTGCTCGTCGTACTCGGTCGGTACGGGAGGTTTCGGCGCAGTGAGCTTGAAGGGCTTGGCGGTCATGCCGCCTTCTTCTCATAGCTGCGCAGCGAATACAGGAACACCTTATCCTTCCCTGACCGCTTCATCTCTGGCGGCAAATAGAACGGGCGGCGCGTTAGCTTCTTCGTCTTGACGAGATAGCACAGCGTCCCCGTAACGCGATTGGCTGTGACACCAAGCTCAAGGACAAAATCATCGACGGTTCCCGGACCTTCTGCGAACACGTCAAGGATTTTCTTGCAAACAGAGTTTTCGTGGGTCGGCATCACTTCACCTTCAGCACAAGTTGTCCGGCGTCGATCAGCCGGGAATGGGTTAGGACGATGGCGCGATCCATCTGCGCGCGGCGTTCGGCGCGGTCTAGGAGCCGCCCGTTGTCGATTTCGTGATGGCACTCGGGGCAGAGTGCAGCGGTCATATACGCGGCGGATTTCTGACCCATTCCGCGATCCTGATTGGAATGGGCGACCTGCACTCCCCACTTGCCGCATAGGCTGCATGTTTCCAGGCTGGCGACGGCAGCGAACCACTTACGGTCGGCGGCAGTGGTCATGCAGCTAGCTCATTGCAATTAGGACATGGGATTCCGCGCTTGGCCTTAGTTACCGAGATGGCAAGCCAGTCGGTTACGTGATCGCAAATCAGACAATTCATGCGAACGGTGGCTAGTCCATCATCGTAATCATCGTGGGACGCATCGCAGACATGCATTAGCCTTTTAGGCTTGGCGCGCGGTGGCTTAAGTTCGACAAACATATCGGGTAGTCGATTCATGCGACCCTCCTCTGCTCACCCTCATACGGCTCAGGGATATACGCACCACATTGCGCAGCGGCACGGAACACGACGGTCTCAAGCAGTTCGCCGAACGCCTTGGCATCCATGACATTCCGCTTGCCGTTTTCATCGCGTGTCGTGGTGCGGAATGGCACGCTCTCGACGCCCTGCGGATTACATGGCGTCTTAGGGCACTTGCGGTCTACCCATCCGAAAAATTGTCCACACACCCACTGGTGTATGTCTTCCACCGTGTAGCCCATCGCCTCGGCAATCGGGCCGTAGCACACGCCGAACAGGTAAGCGTTCTGCGGATGCGTGCGCTCTTTCTTCCAAGCCTTCGCCGATACTTCCAGCGGCAGCTTGAGCGTGTGCAGGAACGTAACCCAGCGGGATAGCTCGGCAGGATTGGTGATCTTCATAACGGCCACCCGCACGCCTTAGCCAGTCCGCGATAGACCGGCATCGCCTCAGCCAGCGCCATCATTTCCGATGCCTTAGCGCGCCAGTGCGACCGATGCGTGCCAGATTGGTCGTAATGGCCTGCACCGTTGCGCGAGTCGCAGATTTCACGGGCGAGGGATTCGAGTTTTCGAAGTTGGTCATGCGATCAGCCTCTGTTGTGCCTGCATCGCATGCGCGGGCTCGTTAAACCAAAGAGACTCCACGCGCTCCCTCGCTCCATCCGCGTGAGCTGCACGATCAACGCGGAACCAGTCGCCATATAATCCGTTATAGAGTTCGGACGGATAGCCGGAAAGAACGACCATTCCCTTAAGCCGCTTAAGTCCATCTGCCAAAGTTACGTGCTGCTCGTCAGAAAGCTCATGCTTATAAGACTTTCGCTTAAGGTCATGATTGACTTTCACGGATCTGGTTGAATGCACATATGGCGGATCAACGTAATGCAGTGTTTCTTCACCGTCCTGATGCACCATCACTGCCATTGCATCGCGTTGCTCGATTACCACGCCGCGCAGCCTTTCGATTAACGGCTCAACTGCGTCAGCATAGTTAGCCCAGTCATGCGCCGGCGTCGTTCCACTGCGACTGCTATTAGCTCGGAATCCAGATAGCTCACCACATGCAGCGGCGCTGCCGAACCCCTGAAAGCTGCGCAGAATTGTTCGCCGAGCCTGCTCGATGGGATCGTTAGATGGAACATATGCGGCAACGAACTCAGCCCTACTGAAGGGCGTAAGACGTATTGCTTCATGCAGCGCGGCGCCGTGGTCACGCATAACACGAAACACGTTGACTATCTCGCCATCCAGGTCGTTGTAGACCTCTGCATAGCTGCGCGGCTTCCTGAGTAATACCGAGCCACCACCGCCGAATGGTTCAACATAAACCCGGTGCGGCGGAAGGTTGGTGATTATCCACGGGGCCAACTTCCATTTCCCGCCGTGATAACGAACAATTGGTCTTGTGAGAGATTTCACCGTCCACCCCTCCGCTTGGCATCCATCTCGTTCGCATTCTTCAGCGCCCGGTCAATCCGAAACTGCATGCGCAGCCACGTCTGCACGACTTCGCGGCAATTGCCGGTTGTGCAATCGGAGTGTTCGCAGCGTTCCGGCAACGCCTTGGTCTGATCGGCCCATTGGCTTGCGGGCAGCTTGGAAATGCGCTGCGCCTCAGTGAGGCAATAGCTGGCAGTCATGCCGACAGCCTCATTTCGGGACGGCCCATGCGGCGCATGCGCACCGTGTGAAGCTCGCGCACTTCGCCACTGGCGCGCAGTTCGTCAGCGGCGTGACGGATACCGCTCACGCTGCATCCGAGAAAGCGGGATAGCTCAGGGATGGTCAATGGCGTGACGCGCAGGGCGAATAGAATCCGGTCGCGGATGTTCATGCCGCAGCCTCCGGGTCAGGCTCGCGCAAAATGTCGCGCACTCGGTCAAGGTGTTCTTTCACCACCTCGGGGCTGGCTGGCTTGATCGGCGTCACGGTCTTTTCGAGCAGCGCCACGGGTGCCACCGGAAGCTCGCCGCCGCCAATGACATATTCGACCGCAAGACCGTAGGCATCCTGCAACATCCGCTCAGCCTGCTTGCCCTGCGCGTTGCGGTAGGCGTAAACGTTCAAGTTCGACCAGACCAGGCGCGAGAATCGGCTTACCTCGATCCTTTCCTCGCCGCCAGCTAGCCACTTGCGCTGGGTAAGCAGCTTGAACACTTCCGAATTGACCTTTGCCGGCGTCGGGATTTCATGACACATGGCGCAGAAGCTGGTTGAACTCGGCGGCCAGTTGCTGCCGCGTAACGTGTCGGCACGGAATCCTGCGGCCAACTGTTCGGCGGTCAAACCCGACAACGTGCTACGCCATTCTGCGGCGGCAATGCCGGACGGGGAATCACTGTACTGACTCACCCAGGCGTTGCCGTATCGGCTCCCCATCCGCATCCATACCTGCTCGATCATCGGAGCCGATAGAGGCTTGCGCTGCTCGTTCGGCGCGGCCAGCGTGGATGTTTTGCTCGATCCGCTCGACGGCGGAGAGCTTGCGGCTTGGCTGAATGTTTGCATTTCGTGTCTCCGGCTTGATTTCAAAAAGGCCCGTCCACCCGCGCTCGATCGACTGCTCAATAACGGCGGTCGGGTCGTGGCCCTTGGTTCGCAGCTTGGTCAGTGTCGCCAGCGAGAGTTCGCGGGCTTTGTACGTCCAGCCTTTGCGCTGGTTGCGGAAGGTGTGCCAGTCAGCCCATGCGGATTCGGTCAACCAGTCGGGCAGCGTCAGCGCAGGTGGCTTGCCGCCCTTTTGTTTTTGATCTTGTTCTTTATGGTGTATGGGGTCTGGTGTATGGGGAGCTTTCGATCCGGTTACGTCTTGGGTTTCATTCCGCTTAACCGGATCAGAACCCAGTGGGTTTCCATCTGGTTTCTTTGGACGTCCACCTTTTCCCCCGTTTGACCGCGCCGACTCAATCCTGATGCGGGCTTTGGCGATATCCGACTCAGCGCGGTCGTTATGGCGAAGCCCGTCAACCTGAGAAACTGGGAAAAACATATCGGCCACAACAATCACGGCTGATTGCTCGTCAGGCGTCATCGCGCGGGCAATACGGAAAAGGGTTGGGTTATCGTTGGGTATCGGCTTTTCGGTGCTGTAATAGGTCATCAGTAGCAGCAAGAAAGCGCCATGCTGGGCGAGCGTCAGGGCCGCTGTGTCGCGTTGGTAATCGCCCGGATACAGTTCGAAATAGTTCATGCCGCGCTGACCAAAACAAGCCCCACCAGCCGCAACCACGCATGCATCGCGGCATCCATATCCCTTGCGTCTAGGGCGCGCACGTAGACGTTCCCAGCTACCCTCTTGGCGGCTTGGTGGAATAGGTTGGTCATGCCGCAGACCTCGCGACGTACTGGCACTGGCGGATGAAGTCGCGGTAGTCCATGTCGCCTTTCATGCGGTTGCAGGCGCGGCAGGCCGGAAGCATGTTGCTGATACCATGACCACCGCCCTTGGCTTGCGGGCGAATGTGGTCAAGCGTCATATCGGCGCGGGTAAGCCGGGCACCGCAGTAATGACACTCTACGAATGAACGCCCAGCAAGGATCAGCGTCCGGCGTACATGCTTCTGCTTGGAGTTCATACCGCCTCCCGCAAATGCTCAGGCACCCACAGGTCGCGCATGGATTCCCAGCTAACTAGGGTGTTGGAGTCGGTGAGGGGTTCGAGCTGGTCGGGAGACCAATTTCTCCAGCATTCACCGTCATGAGACTCTGGCGAAATATCCAAGCCGTAGCCGATGCAATTCAGGCCCGTATCCGCATTCACGCCTTCACGGACACTAATGATCACCCCGGCCTTGCCAACGTCTTTACGGCCGAGTTCGGAGTTCGCCCACTTAATCCGCACCCTCTGCCCAATGTAGAGGGTAGTCATGCCGCCCTCCGGAGCATCAGCGCGGCGTTTTCAGCCTCAAGAACGGCGATGCGTGTAAGTAGGGCCGGGATCGTCTCTTTAACTACCGGAATGCACTCATAGGCTTTCTTCGCCACTACGGCGTCATCAAGAGACGCATAAACCCCCAAGTAGACCCTCTTGCCATCACGCGCAGACGAATAGACGACAAACTTCCCGCTCCGCTTGTTGCGGGTGATGTTTTCCACACCTGTATTACTCCGGGGAGAGGTGTGCGTGTTTCTCGAATTCACCGAATACGTCACTGAGCGAAGATTGCAGCGACGGTTGTCCAGCGTGTTCCCGTTGATGTGGTCAACGACAAGCCCATGCTCACCACACAGGAGGCGATGCATCCAATTACGAGTGCCGTCGATTTGTCCGACCGCGTAGACGTAACCATTGCGGGTGGTATTCGCTAGCCAGCGAAACTGCGACAAATACTCGAAGTCCTCATCATCAACGAGGACTGAGAAACCCTTGTTCATTTGGATGGTTTTCATGCGACAGCCTGCAGCGCATTCGTGCGCTCAAGCCGCTGCATGGTCTGCAACAACTGTGCTTGTTGGGCGTGGATCGTCTTGAGTAGCTCAGCCTGCTCATCAGCGGGAGCCTTCGCTGCCGGACGGTGCAGGCTCAGTTCGTCGCAGGCGTGATAGATCGGATCGAGACTGCTGGTTTCCTTGCAGATCAGGATGACCTCAGCAAAGGACAGTTTTTCGTCCTTGGACTCGTTCAAGCAGTTCTTCAGGCGGGCGTAGGCGCTATCCATCTTCATGGCAGGCCACAGCGCGATGGCGACCTGTTTGAAGGTCTTGCCGCTGGACGTTATCGCGGCATTGATCGCCTCAGCGTCGGTGTCGTACCAGAGGGGGGATTGCTTGTTCACTAGCAGCTCCTAGAAATTAGGTGTGCGTAGGGGTGTGCTGTTGAGGCCAAATAAAAACCATGACCACGACGAATCGCAGACATGGCTTAGGCCACCTCACGCACGGATGGCGCATCCCACGGGAAACCGGGCAACGTCTCTCGGCGATTTACCTGCCCATCCGTGGCGTATTCGATGTTCGCCGCCAGCTCAGGACTGGCGCCCTTGTGCCCTGCCGCGATCATGTAGAGGTAGTACGGCGAGACGCCGCACACACCAGCCACACGGACAAGTTCGGCGCCCTCGCGGGTGAACCGGCCATCTTTGCTGAGGAAGTACGCCTTAATATTCACACCGCTAGATTACCCCTACGGTATATCTATTGCAAGCGGCAATTTACCTGTGCGGACATTTACCCGATTGGTAGCGCTCACTCACCATGAACGTCATGCTGACCATCGACGAAATCAGGTATCGGAATGCGCGCCTGCTGGTGCGCGGGATCGAGGAATCCACAGGGAAGTCCGGCGACCGCTCGGGCGCGATGACGGCGTTCGCCGCCAAGATGGGAAAGTCGCCAGCCCAAGCCAGTCACTTTGCCGGAGAGAAACCATCCAAGGCCATTGGCGATCAGATCGCCCGAGAGATTGAGGTGGCCTTCAACAAGGAACGCGGCTGGATGGACTGGCCGCAGTGGGAGATGGCTGCAGCGGAATCTTGCAAGATGAGACCGGATGCGTCCAAGCTGCAGGAAGCTCACAATGTGCTGCGTCGCCTGTTTTTAGGGAATGGTGGCGAGTATGAGTACATGCGAGATTCTGACCTGCTGGCCGAAGCGTATGACCTTGACGCAGTGGACCCAGTGGGCCGAACCATCGCCCTGATGGCAAGGGTGGCTCAACGCGTCAAGATCCAGGAGAAAGCGCATGGCGGAAAAGATCAAGCTAGTAAGCGTGGGAGGTAGGCTCCTGCCAGCCGACAAAGAGGCGTGCAACAAATGCAGCGTGGTTCACTTGCACAAAGCATCTGCCGCCACAATTCCTAACCAAGCGCCACTGACTGATCTGGAAATCCTTCGACTGCGCACCATTTTCAGCGTTTGCCCCATTGCCCGAAGTACCGGCTGACCAGTCATACAGACACGCCGGATAGCCTAACTAGCCCGCACCACGCGGGCTTTTTCATGCCACGACGATTTATTTTACCTTTGGGGTATTGACACAGATATACCTGCGGAGTAACGTTCACTCCATCGCCACCCAAACGGGTCGGCATGGAGGAACTCATGAGCGCAGCAGTCAAGAAGGTCGCGAAACCGAAGGCAGCGAAGGCAGCGAAGGTCGTTGAGGCCCCCGTCCTCATCACGTACAAGGGTTTCGACAAAGACCTGAAATGCCGTGGCTTCCAGTACGCCGTGGGCGAGACGTACACGCATGACGGCAAGGTCGAGGCTTGCAACTCGGGCTTCCACGCTTGCGAATATCCGCTGCACGTATTGCGTTACTACAAGCCCGGAACGTCCCGCTTCGCCATCGTGGAGCAGAGCGGAGATATTTCACGTCACGGTGACAATACGAAGGTTGCCAGCTCAAAGATCAAAGTTAGTGCTGAAATCAATCTTGCTGGGCTGATCAAGGCGACGATTGAGTACACGACAAGTCGCGCCAAGCCGGTCAAAGGCTCGACCACCACAGCTAAGAATTCAGCAGCCACCGCATCGGGCGACTCCGGCGCAGCCACCGCATCGGGCGACTCCGGCGCAGCCACCGCATCGGGCCACTCCGGCGCAGCCACCGCATCGGGCGACTCCGGCGCAGCCACCGCATCGGGCGACTACGGCGCAGCCACCGCATCGGGCCACTACGGCGCAGCCACCGCATCGGGCCACTCCGGCGCAGCCACCGCATCGGGCCACTACGGCGCAGCCACCGCATCGGGCTACTACGGCGCAGCCACCGCATCGGGCCACTACGGCGCAGCCACCGCATCGGGCGACTCCGGCGCAGCCACCGCATCGGGCCACTCCGGCGCAGCCACCGCATCGGGCGACTCCGGCGCAGCCACCGCATCGGGCGACTCCGGCGCAGCCACCGCATCGGGCCACTCCGGCGCAGCCACCGCATCGGGCCACTACGGCAGGGTGCGCGGCATAAACGGCTGCGCCCTGTTCCTGGTCGAGCGTGATCAAAATCGAAAGATCATCGCCGTATGGGCAGGCATCGCTGGCCGTGACGGCATCAAAGCCGACACTTGGTATTCGCTCAAAGGCGGCAAGCCGGCGGTGGTCGCATGAACCCCCTGCGCAACCCCGAATTCCACACCCTCTCAGATCGCCAGCTTCAGGCCCGTCTTGAGCGGGACCTTGCAGCACGCAAGGTGGCTCGTGACGCGATTGACCAACGCATCGCCACGAAACGCAGTCAGTTCCGCGCTGATTCTCGCCTGCCGTTCCGGCCAGTGACAGTGATTGACGCGCCAGTTGTGCCGAAGCCCGTTCCTGCACTGATCCGCTGGCCCGTCATCGTTGTGTTCGCGCTGACCATGACGTTTGCCGTGTGGAAGTTTGCAGCGTGGGTTCTGCCGGTGGCCTGGGGGGGTGTATGAACCTCGCCCAAGCCCAATCACGCTACGACGCCATGCTTCCGCCCGAGCAGGACGACAGCGCATTCCAGCGGCGGATCGCGCAGATTGATGGCGACCCGGATCGCACCTTTGTCGGTGAGCTGCTGTTCGACGATCTGCCTTACGTGCCATCTGCTGCTCACGCTGACGATGACGCGATCGAACAACGCGATGCGGCGGTTAAGTCGGCCATGGCCGTCACAGCTTACGCCATCGACGCGTTTCCGATCATCGAGCGGCTGACTGCTGGGCTTCCACTGACGCCGTACCAGTCCGCATTGATCCCGCGATTCTTCCGCGCACTGAAGCCGTGGATCGAAAAGGAACCCATCGTGATTCGGCAGGCTGCGGAGGATGGATTGTGAGCGAGTAGATCAAAGATGGTGGTCCGGCGTTTTCTTGCGGGACTGACGAAAGGGCTTTGCTCATTGCAAAGCAAGAAGGGCGCGTTCTGGCCGGCAACTCTCCCGCCGCATTGCATAGCCGTGGCATGACCCTTCGCGATTATTTCGCGGCGAAGGCGATGCAGGGGTTTTCTGCCAGTCCAAACGAATTGTTCACTGACGCAACATTCAGCAGGATTGCCGAGTACGCATACAGTCAGGCCGACGCCATGCTTGCTGCCCGCGAGGCCAAGTTATGACCACGCCCGAATCATCCCCATCGTCGCCGGATTGCCGGCGAATGATCCTGATTTTCTTCCTCCTGCTTTGGAGTAGATCGCATGAAATTTGAAATTCGTAACCGCTGGACTGGTGCCGTTCAATACAGCTGCGAACTTTCCGCAGAAATGGCCGGCAAATCGTATGGCCTACAGCTTGGGTTTGTCGTGAAAAGTGCCATTGCGAGCGGCAGCAACCTGCGCGGCAGCAACCTGCGCGGCAGCTACCTGCGCGACAGCAACCTGCTCGGCAGCGACCTGAGCGGCAGCGACCTGCGCGACAGCAACCTGAGCGGCAGCGACCTGCGCGGCAGCGACCTGCGCGGCAGCAACCTGCGCGGCAGCTACCTGCGCGACAGCAACCTGCGCGGCAGCGACCTGCGCGGCAGCGACCTGCGCGGCAGCGACCTGCGCGGCAGCAACCTGCGCGGCAGCGACCTGCGCGGCAGCGACCTGCGCGGCAGCAACCTGAGCGGCAGCTACCTGCTCGGCAGCAACCTGAGCGGCAGCAACCTGAGCGGCAGCAACCTGCGATCCATCCGAGCCGACTTCTACGATGTGCTGTCTTGGGCGCCCGCAGAGGTTCCGGCGCTGATTGATGCACTCAGGTCAGGCAGCGTTGATGGTTCGACATACACTGGCACTTGTGCCTGTCTCGTTGGCACGCTGGCGAATGCACGCGGCATCGAATATCAGTCGCTTGAACATGACTCAGGCCGACCCATCGAAGTGTTTTTCGCCGCCATTCGTACCGGCGATACACCAGAAACGAATCAGGTATCAGCTATCGCGCTTGGCTGGGCCGAATCGTGGCTGGCGAACATGCGTGAAGCGTTCGTGCCGAAAGCGGCATAACCCAACAACCGCGAACTGCGCGCACCTCCTGGGGAGTTCCGGCCCCTAACGCAGTACCGGAGCAGCGGCACTCTCTGCGGCATGGATGCCAAGAGTGCACACCAAAGCAGCTAGTCGGCGGGCAGGCCGATCCGTAGAGACGAAAAGCTGGCTGCTTTTGTGTTCGTTTTCACCGGGGAAGTTATCGGAGTGCATGGGTGATCAGCGCCACTGCATTCGCCAGCTGAGGCCGTTACATAGTCTGGACGCGATAACGCCCCACCCCATTCCAACACCGTGCCGGGCGGAATCCCGGTAGAGGATTTGATATGAACGATGAGACGAAAACTCATTACCGCAAGGCGTTCGATAGCCCGTATCTGAGCAGCGCCGATCTGGTCGAGCCGACACCGCTCACGGTCGCGTATGTCCGTCTTGAGCCGGACCACACCAAGAAAACGAAAGACCTGTTCAACACGGCGCATTTCGTCGAGAAGGAATTGCGGCCCGGTGAAAAGTTGAAGCCGATGATTCTCAATGCGACGAACAGCAAACAGATGAAGAACCTGACCGGCACGCCGTTCATCGAGGAATGGGTCAACGTGCGCGTCACGGTCTACGTCGATCCGAACGTGAAGTTCGGCAAGGAGTCGGTCGAGGGTTTGCGGATCAGTAGCAAGGCGCCGGCACCGCCCGTTGACGTGAACGCGTGGATCGGCAAGGTCAATGCCTGCGACACATCCGATGGCCTGCAGGATACGTGGAAACTCGGCGGCAATGCGTTGCGTGAATCAGGCAACCGCGATGGTTACGCGAGGCTCAAAGATGCCGTCACGGCTAGGCTTGAATCGATCAAAGCCAAGGCTGCCGAGGTCGCTGTGGAATCTGAAGCATGAAGATCATCCATTGCGATCAGGGCAGTGATGAATGGATTGCGGCGCGGTCCGGCTGCATCACGGCAAGCATGTTTGGCGTAGCGCGTAGCCGCGTCGGCTGCCTGACCGATCAGCAGCAGGCTTTTGTTTACGCCGTACGTGGTGGCGTGCCGGAAAAGGAAGCCGCGAAGATTGCCGGGTACAAGACAACGCCGCGCGCCACCGGCATCACGCGCGCACTGTCTGGACTGCCCGTAGGCGAATGGTCCGACGCATCCAAGGACTACGCGTTCCGTCTCGCCATTGAGCGGATCAGCGGAGAGCCGCTGGACGAAGGTTTCCAGACATGGGCTATGGCTCGCGGCCATGAGCTTGAGCCGGAAGCGCGCATGGAACACGAAATGCAGACCGGCTTAATCGTTCAGGAGGCGGGGTTCATCACAACTGATGATGACCTGTTCGGCGCGAGTGCTGACGGCCTGATTGGCGAGGACGGCGGTGCGGAATACAAGTGTTTCCTCAACCCGTCCAAGCTGCGCCAATTCCATATCGACGGTGATGCCAGCGACATATTCGACCAGGCGCAAGGCTGCATGTGGATCACTGGCCGCAAGTGGTGGCACATCGGACTGTACTGCCCCGCGTTGGCGCCAGTCGGAAAACAGTTGTGGTGGAAAGAGTTTGCGCGCGACGACAACTACATCAACGCGATGGAACAAGACCTGTGGGAGTTCGCGCAGCTTGTGGCGTCGTATGAATCGACACTCAAACAGAAGGCGGCATGACATGGCAGAGGCACAGTTCATCAATGGTTTGACGTTCAAGGCTCCGAACGAACGAGCGCCGGAATACGTGAAGGCGAAAGGCTCGATCAAGCGCGCGGATTTGATTGCGACGCTGCAAGGCATGGGCGGCGACTGGATCAACTTCGACGTAAAGGTGTCGCAGAACGGCAAGTGGTACGCCGCTGTCGATCCGTGGAAGCCGAATAGCGAGAAGTCGGAGCGTGCGGCACGGGGCCAGGAGCGTTCCTCGCCGAGTCGGCAGGATCACAACGATTACATCGCGAACGGAACTGGCGATAAGCACGGCGATGCGAGCAATGGGTTTGCAGATGACTCAGACATACCCTTTGCGCCGATCCCGCTGCGGCAGCTCTGGTAAGCAGCCTAACCACCACGAAGAGGATTGAGGGATGAACTGGGACGATTTCCGACAGGCGTTCAGCACCGCTCGCCATACGATGAATCAAGCCGATAACGTCGCCAACGACATGGCGGACATGCTTGATGGGCGGCTGCGCAAGGTAAGTGGTTTCCGGCTGGCTAAGCTCAAGCGTCAGCTGCGCGACTTCAACATTCACACTGGCGAATGGAAGGAACCATCATGACCGCCCTGCGCGAACTTGCCAAGTCCTTGGCCGAGAAAGAGAAGGACTACGCGACCCATGAGCGTAGATTCTCGGAAGAACTCATCGCCATCCTCGACGCCGATGATGATGTTCGGCGTGAAGTTGAATGTCGCCTGTGGGATACGCAGTGGTTAAACATCGTCAACCACGAAAATTGTTACAGGGACTTCGACAAAGAAACCGCTATTGCCGATGCGGTTCGCCGTACCGAGGATGCGATGGCAAGAAATTTCCGTGATGACAGATGGCCGCCACGCAAAGACGCCATCCAAGGAGAAACCTATGGACGCTAAGTACACGGTTGAGGAAATGCGGGAGATGGCGAATAAGCAGCGGGAAACAATGCCAATGACCGCCGCCATGCTAACCGCCTACGCCAACCTCCTCGCCGAGATCGAGCGGGCGAAGGCGGGGGTGACGGACGAGGCTTATATGAAGGCTAGCGAAGCTATCGCGGCGCGTTTTTCCAGTGACTTTTTCGACGAACGTATGGTTCTAGAGTGTGGAAGAGCCGCCCTAGAATCCGTCGCCCACCTGTTGCCGAGGGGTGAGGTTGGGGTGGATGAGAGTGCGGTGCCGGTGGCTTGGATGCGTCGAACGATTCGCCACAAGCGCATAGGCGGCAGGGAAGATGGTGAGCGAGTGATGAGCGCGTCTAAGGTCTATCCAGATGACGAACCGCTATTCACCCACCCGCCAGCACAGGCGGCGCAGGTGGATGCTGATCTTTACAAGTCAGCGTGCGACAGCGTCGAAGAATGGAAGGCTCGTGCGCTCAAGGCTGAGGAAGTTTCTGACCGGCTGATGGCTGAAATTAACCAGATGACCGGACCGACCTTCATGGGTGAGCCGGTATTGTCGAAAGCGCCAACGCAGGTAACTCGCGCCGAGGTTGAGGCGTTTCTTGTCGCCTACCACGCCGAAGTATGGGCAGCTGGCGAAGGTAACGGCACCGCTTACGACCAAGCGGGCGAAAAGCTCGCAAAGGCGTTCCTCGCAAGGTTCAACACTACCGAGCCAGTGGCGCACGAGAAGGATAAGCCGTGAAAACGTGCAGCATTGACGACCTCAAAGCGAATTTCCGCTTCGATGCTGAGACGGGGATTATCACCCGTATGCTCACAGAAAAATCGTTCAAGGCAGGGGATAGGTCCGGCTCTAGGACGAGTCACGGCTATCTAATGCTCAAGTTTCACGAAGTCCGATGCCTCGCACATAGAGCAGCGTTCGCCATGTATTACGGGTGCTGGCCCATCGGTCAGATAGACCACATCAACGGCGATCGTACTGACAACCGAATCTCTAATTTGCGCGAAGTATCGAATTCGCAGAACCAGATGAATGCCGGACTGAATTCGCGCAATACCAGTGGCTGCAAAGGCATCTGGTGGTCAAAGGATGAAAGCCGCTGGCGTGCCCACATCATCGTGGACAAGAAGAAACTCTATCTTGGCTCTTACAAGACGCCTGACGAAGCCGCGCACGCCTACAACAAAGCCGCGATCCGATTGCACGGTGAATTCGCACGGCTAAACCCGATAGGTACCGCCGCACCCACCCCGGAGACGAAGGGATGAGCGCCGAACTGTGCAGGGCGGAGTTTGAGAAGTGGGTACAAACCACGAGCGCATGGCGCGCTTGCAAGCAGCGAAACAAACCCATGTACTTACGCCAGAGCATGGACGGCAGCTACAACGATTTCCGGGTGAATGATCGTTGGTTCGCTTATAAGGCCGCGTGGAACACCCGCGCCAACGACGTGGACATCGAAAGCCTACGCCAACTAGTGATTAAGTGGGAATCTCGAGCAGCAGAGGAAAGACGATATAGCGGCGAATATTACTCGGGCCGATCTCAAGCGTATGACGCGTGTAGTGAAGAGCTCGCCGACAAGCTCACCGCCGCGCTACCGGAGTCCAAGCCATGACGCTGTCACGGGAAGTTCAGGATGCGCTAAAAGAATTGAATACGCGCATCGACGCACAAAATGAAAGGGTGCGCACCAAGGACGCAGAGATAGCGAGCCTTATCGACCAGCGCGACATGCTGTTACGTCAGTACAACGAAGCCGAATCCCGCCTCGCTGCGGCGAATGCGCTGCTTCGAAACGTAATGAACGAAGGATGTTCCATGCGTTCAACCCACGATGCCATCCAAACCCACCTGCAAGGAGCTGGCGATGAATGAGTGGATGCCAATTGAGACGGCGCCGATTGGGGTAGTCGTGGACACGATCATCCGTGATGCGGATGGAGATCGAAATCATCAGACGCTGAAAGCAAGCCAGCGCGACCCGAATTGCCGCGTTATGTGGTGGCTCCCTGATGGCTCGATGTACGTCTACTTCACGCCAACACACTGGCGACCAGTGCCGTCAACAGCCCGATGCACACCGGAGCAGCCATAGTGAGCCAGAATCCGGCAAGCGACCAACCATGGCTAACCGTCCCCGAAGCGGCCAAGTATTGCCGCTGTTCCGTCCGCGCGTTCCTCAACATGCGCTTGCCCGCCAATGACGCGGGAGGCCGCAAGGTCTACCATCGGCAGTCACTTGATGCAGCGATCACGGCCCGGACATGGCGAAACTCTACAAGCGCGGCCCCTGCTACTACCTTGACTGGTCAGACGGCGGCGAACGATTCCGGCGCAGTCTCGGGAAGATTGACAAGCAGGCGGCTCAGGCCATTCAAGCCGAGAAAGAAGCAGAGCTGCGCGGGCTGATAACGCCGACGCGCGGCGCGATAGTCGCACAGATCATCGCCGACTATATGGCGTGGTATGAACATGCCAGACCGACCACGTTCAAGCGCGCCGGGTACACGTTCAAGCCGTTCCTGTTGAAATTCGGCAACCATGCCGCCGAGGGGCTAGACCCCGGACAGGTCGAAACGTGGGAGCTTGGCCGCGAGGCGCGAGGCAGCGCCAACAAGGCGGTCAGGCTGGCAAAAGCGGCATTCAACCGTGCCGTCCGCCTAGGTGCGATCCGCATCAATCCGATGGCCCGCGTGAAGTCCACAACACCACCCATCAGCCGCGCACCGGACTACTACCGGCAAGCCCAGCTTAAAGCCCTCTACGGCTGCGAACGCGGCCCGCTGTGGCGATTCATGGTCAACACCGGACTGCGACGCGCCGAGATGGCGAAAGCGTGCAGAACTGACATACGCGACGGCCAGATCATTGTGGAGAGTACGGCCAAGGGGCGCACAAAGTCGGGGAAGTGGCGAGCCGTGCCGCTGAATAGCGAGGCGCTGATGGCGCTGAAGAGGCTTGGGGATGATCGTCTGGCGCTGTGCCATCCCGACACACTGGGGGATTGGTTCGCGCGGGATCGTGACGCACTGGGCTTGCCCGGCTCACTTCACTGGACGCGGCACACGTTCTGCACTGGCCTCGTGCAGCAGGGTGTGAGCTTGTACGATGTGCAACGCCTTGCGGGACACAGCTCGATCAAGGTGACGGAGCAGTATGCGCGACACGCGCCTGGTCACGGTGTAGAAGCGGTCGGAAAACTTGCGCGTTGGCACACTTCACGGCACAGTAAAAATAAAACTTCAATAAAATCAAAGCGCCCTCGTAGCTCAGTTGGATAGAGCGGCCCCCTCCTAATTGCCATAGACTGGCAAGAATGGCTCTATATCAATGGGTTTGCCGAAGCAAAAGTGCACAAAATGACCCATTTTTGCAGGGTCAATGGCACAGTTGGCACAGTAGAGAAGCCCCGGTCATCGGCTGGCACGCACAGGGGCGTCGTCAGACTCGCGGGGCAGGATCATTTTCGTGGCGTCACGGAATAGATGCTGTCGGCGGATGCCGTTACAGGACGTCGGTCAACTACGCCAATTGGCCGATCAAGGCCAAGGGCGGCTGGCGGGGCAGGCGGTATCGGAAGTAGGGGCCGCTGCCAACTTATCCAGGCGGCGTTGGAGCTCTTCGCGGGTGGCAGGCATGAGGGGCTCGGCGGCGGCGGTGCGCTGAGGATAGCGCCCACCGGCGTCAAGAGTGGATCAATTGCCCGGCCAATTAAGTGAACCTGACCCCTTTTCGAAGTGAACCTGACCCCGTTTTCGTAGCAGTGATGCTTCATGCCGCGACCGCATCAGCGCCATTTCCAGCACGAAGCATTCATCGTAGCGCAGTCCCCATTGCTTGCCGGCAGGCATGGCAGGTGCCGTCTCTATCTGTGTGACATTGCCATCGGCGTCCTCCACGGGCGTGTAAACCGCGTCGCGAGCCTCCCATTCGTCGTAGCACATCAGGCCGATTTCGAAGGCGTCAATGCCGTGCTTGGCGAAGGCATCATGGACTCGTTGCGCCATCGTGCCGACGTGCCACCGTGCCTTTTCGCCCTTCGCGGCGACAGCTTCCTTGAACTTGAATCTGTACCACTCAACTTCCGCCCATGCATCCAGCCATGCCTGTGGGATTGGCTCGATCTGCTCCTTCTGTGTTTCGTCAGAGGTATTGATCGTGGCGGTGCCGGCATAGACAACATTCCAGCGTTGTCCCGACGATCCGAGCGAAATGGTGTTATCAGCGGCGGGTCGAAATGAAGACGCCGTGACCTGCGCTATCGACACAGTATTCACACTGAGGTATAAAGATGATGAGCCGCCATTCAAGGTAGTAGTCGTGCCCTTATGTCCAATGCCGTAGCTAAGGTTATTTGAAGTGTCCGCAAAACAAAATGAGACAAAAGAAGCGTCAGTATTTGTCCCTCTGAACCCTCGGTTGTTTACTGTGGTTACGTATCCGGGGAAATAGTATTCGCCAGCCACTTGGCTCACGGCCATAACTGATGTAGATGAGTCATCACCATTTTTAATCAACGATTGCCCGGACGTGCTGACATCACGCAGGATGGTGTTGTTTGCATTTCCGCTATTTGTGACCGTATGCCCGTTGGCAAATACATTGCTCAGGTCAACCTTGCAGCCAGATGTGCCGGCAAGGAATGTCAGGTTAATGGCGTCGAACTGGTTGCCAGTAAACACGGCAGATGAAAGGCCTACGGAAACGTCACCAAGGATTCGGCCACCGATAATCTTACCGCCGTTAGTTCCGAGAGGCCCGGTGCCTTTTTGGATGGTCAACTTTCCATATTGGCCGCCTCGGACTGTCTGAGAGCCGCAGTCAATAAACAGTAAGCCACCTGTTTTCTGGCTTGTGTAAACATTGGACAAGTCGTGATACAGCGTTGCGGTTCCGGAAACGCCAATCTCAATGTCATAGCCTGTGGCTGTAGCGTCGGTCGTTTGGTAAATGTCGCTGTGGTCTGTGATATGGAAACCACTACCCGTTGCCTTTACGGCACGCCCGTAAGCCCAGCGTGACCCACAGTTGACCATGCCGCATTGGTTGCCAGAGAATGTGACATTATGCCCAGTGAGGGTTGGAGCTGCTGCGTCGCCGTAGAAGTTGATGTTGATGAGCTGCACATTATTGCCAGTAGACGCCAGAATGGGGCCATTGTCGTTCTTGGTAATGCGTGCAATGCCGCCAGAGCTTGATAATGTCTGTAGGTTATTCGATTGTGAAAGATTATTTGCGTTGTAATGTAGGCCAATGAAATCAATATTGAAGCCCGTGTTGATAGCGGTCTGAATTGCTGCGGTATGGTCCATGACTGGAGCGCCGGATAAGACATCCGCCTTCATCACGGCGTTCATGTAATCCAGGGGCGTTACACGTTCGCGAGCCTTGTCTTGCAGTAAGCCGGGCACCGCGCCTGCACCGGCCTGAAGGAAGCCGACGAGGGATGCCCCCTAGTTTGCTCCGGTGCCCGCAAGATCAGACAGGTCGGCACCAGCGGATACATTGTCTCGCGTCCAGATGGTGGATCCGCCTGAATCCTTCAGAGCGTAGCGATACTGCTACGGCAAAAGGTATATGATGGCCTCGCCGCGCGCATCTAGCACGATGGGGTTAGTATTGGCAACAGACCCAGCCTTGTCGGTGTACGTGGCAAGGGGCGTCGTGGTCCCAGTGGCGTAGGTGTATAGGAAGCATCCTGCCGCGGGAGAGCCCGCATTGAAGAACTGCTGTTTTGCCGAAGGAGAGAGCGAAGCCATGTGTTACCCCAAGAAGGTCTGGATGTTGTTTTCGGTATTGATCGGCGTGGCGATGGCCTCACCAGCTTATGCCGCCACCGCATATTGGACGGGCCAGCAGGAACAGGTTCAGACGGTTACTGGAAAGTTTGTCTGGCGCTGTTACTACAATTACAACGGACAGGTTTTCTCGCGACTCTTTGAAACGTCGTGCGCGTCAAGTGTCGAGGTTGAGTGATGCTTATTGAAAACAGCGCGGCTGTACGGATGGCAATGTCGGTGGTGATTTACCCCGCCGCAGCCTTTGTGCTGTACGGATCAGCCCGGATCATCGCCATGGTGCTTGTTCGCGTGCTTCCAGACTCGAAGCTAAAGCGGAAGTTATTTACCGACACCGACACCGGCTTGCTGGCCTACAAACCCGGTGTACGGGGCAAGAGATCGCTCAAAGGCAGCTCGCTGCGCCACGGGGATTCGTGACAGGATCTTTTGTGATGCTGGGCTGGCTGGATTAAGCATGAGCTGGGCCAGCTTGCCGCGAATCTCGTCCGGTGCACCGAATAGCTTGTAAGCGGCATCCAAGGGCTGCACAAGCCGCGAGATGATTCCGCTACCCTGCAGATTAAGACCAGTCGATTTCGACACCTCGCCAAGTAGCGATTGCGAGGCAAGGTTCTGCACGGTGTTGGAGCCCGCTGAACGTCCAGCGGTTTCCGATGCGGCTTTCTTGCTTAGGTCACCGCCCACTGCATGCAATACCTGCAATTGGTCGGGGCTGAATACGCCCTCTGCCGTGGCGCCCTTATAACCCGTTGCCTTCTGGGCAATGTCGTCCAGCTTATTAAGGTTGCCCATGTAGCGGGCCGGCGTGAGCGTGGGATTGCCAAGCGCATCCGCCACGGGAGACCCGGCCTTGTCGAGAAACGCCTATCCGGTCTGCATCTGATTCACGGGGCCGCTCATCTACTGATAAGCGTCTTTCGCTTGGGCGTACTCCGGTGAAACCTTCTCGAGCTCGCCAAGCAATTGTTGCTTCGTTCCCTGCAGGGCAGCCTACTGGTTACGGCCAAGCGCGGTCGCGGCATTCGGCTGCATCATGTCATCAAGAGCCAGCTTGACGTAATGAAGGCCACGCACGGATGTCAATGGATTATCGAGACTCTCGCCCTGCTCTAGCGCGAGCTTTTTGGCTAGCGCCGATGCCTGCTGAATTCCTGGACGCGAAGACAGCTGCCTAAGCCCGTCAGACGGAAGTAGCATGTTGTCGCGCACGGCATTGGCGGCGTCAACCGTACTCGGCTCATTGCGGAAAAGACCACCGTATTTTTGAAGCTCAGCCTCCTTGGCCTGGTCTGCCGCATTCTTTGCTGCGGCTATCCTGGCCACATCAGTTTCTCCGGCCTAGCCATAAAGCTGATTCGCCGCCCCCTGTCTGGCGGCGATTGCGCCGTCCAGATCGCTTGGCGTTCCCGCCACACCGCGCACGGCACCAACCCGCGCCGCGTTGTTGTCGAGCCCGCGCTGCACAAACTGATTCAGCGTGCCATCTGCCGCGCCAGCATCGGTCACAGCGCGTTGCAGCTGGCCGATACCAGCATTCCCCGTGGCCTCGGCTAAGGTCGGCTGAACCCCTGGCACGGCGCTCGCCTATGGCGCCATATTGCCGCCTTGGCCGAATCGGCTGATGGTGTTCGCAATGATGCGGGACTGCCCGCTATCGGTCAGCGGATCAACGAGGCTGCGCAGAGTGCGCGCACCAGCGCCAACGACAGCTGGAATGGCCTGACCTACGACGCCAGCACCAGCGCCAACGCCCGCATTAAGGAGGCGCTGCCCTTGGCCTTGCGTGTTATCCAGTGGCTGCACAGCGCCCTGAGCGGCACCGGCAAGCGCGGCACCACGGTAGGTCTGCGGCACCATCGAATCAATGACGCCAGCCCCCTTGAGCGCAGCACCAGCACCGATCGCCTGCATGGCTTGGCCGGAGATATTGCCCGCAATACCCGCCTTGGTTGCCATCAGCGGGGCGTCAGTGGCGTTCGCATCGGTCTACGCCTGCCGCAGTGAGGTGTCAGCTGCCCTAGCCTGATCGCCAATCACGTTTGGCACGCCCGCGACCTACGTCAGCACATCTTCCGGCGAAAACACCATCTTGCCGATATTCGCCGCCGCCTACCCTGCGCCACGTAGGTTATCCATGACGGATTTTCCCATGCCGGCGAAGTAGTTCTGGACATTTGAGCCAAGCCCATCCTGCGGCTTGTCATCAAGCCCGACCAGATTGGTCAAGCCCGCCTTGCGGTAGAAGTCCTGCGCCGGCATGTCAGCGTAATACTTCGTCCGAATCGCAGCCGCAAGTTTCCCATCTGGAACATCGGCGTACTGCGGGTACTTCTGGCGGAAGTCGTCGAGGACCGTCATTTCAGAAGCCCGAGCGGGTCATTGTCATCGGCAGTTGGCGTGGCCTGCTGAGTTGCACCTGTCGCACTCGGCTTGTAACCGAGCGTCGTCGATGGTGCGCCGAGGTCAGCATAGGACTGTTTTGCGGTGTCCATGAGATTGCGGTATTTCTTCTGCGAGGCTGCAGTGAGCAGCGACGTTCCTGGCGAGTTATTGCCAAGGATCTGATCCCGCTTGCTTTGCAATTGATCCATTTTCTGCCGCATGAAGTCGGCCAGTGTGGCAATTGCTGTTGCGCGCTGCTGCGGCGGTGCGTTCGGGCTGAGGTTGGCAATCATCTGGCTCGTCTCGCCCTCGGTCGCCACGCCAGACTTGATCATCTTCTGAATTTCAGCCGATGCCAACGCAACGCCATTGTTGTAAGCCTTTAACGCATTGCCTGTAGCGGTGTCAAAATGCGAATTGACCGCGTTTTCAGCGGCGTTGAAAAACCCATTGTTCTGTGGCAGTTTTTTCGAGTCTTCCAGCAAGTCAGACAAGTGACTGAGCGCCGTATTCGCCGCCACAATGCTGCCGCCCGTGGAGGTAGAGGCATTGCTGGCAAGGTCTGCCATGAACTTCTGATTCTGCGCGTACTGCGGAACGTTAAGGTCTGGATTGATCGCCTAGGCCCGGGCAAGAATCTCCTGATTGGCGGGAGTCTGCATGAAGCGGGAGCTGACCGGCAGCTTGTAGGATGCAATGCCCTGCGCGATGCTTTCACGGGACGGAGGCAACGGTTGATCGGAGGTGTCGTCACCGGGCATCTTGCCGCTCAACATGTAGTTGCGTTTCTGCGAGTCGGTCAGCGCGATCCCTTGCGTGGCAAATCCCGCCAGATCGGCGGCGCGCTTCGTCGCGACATCTTCGCCACCACTCTTTGCTGGCGGCATCACGCGACCACTCGGCGCCCCACCATTGGCCCGAGCCAGCACGGATGGAACATAGTTCTGCGTCTCGGAAGGCAACTGCATAAGAGCCTGTACCGGATCGCCGCCAGCCTTGGACAGCGCCTGATCAACACGTCCCGGCCCGGCGTTGTAGGCCGCCAAGGCAAGCTGCGTGTTCCCGCCATACTTGTTCGTCATGGCGTTAAGGTAGTCGTTACCCACGCGCATATTCTCTTGCGGCGAGCCGTCCTGAACTGGCTGTATGCCATAGCCAGGATTGGCGGCAGTGGACGGCATGAGCTGCATCAAGCCCTGCGCACCAGCCGGGCTCGCGGCATTGGGATTGCCGCCAGACTCCTGCTGCATGACGGCGTTCGATAGACTGCCCGGAACGCCCTGCTGAGGCGCAGCTTGCGGAGCCGCCTAGCCGCCCGCGTAGTTGACGGGCTGTGCCGATCCGTCGCGCGGATTGAAGGCGGCATAGCCTTGGTCCGTTTTGATCGCAGTGAAGTTCGGCGCCTTGTCAGGAACGGATATTTTCAGCTTGCCGTCTGGGCCATAGACCTGATCGCCAGCATGGTAAACGGCGTCATCCTTCTTGGTTTGTGGTGCCACAGTGTCAGCAATCTGCTTCATGTGCGGCAGCATGGACGGATCGAGCTGCGCTGGAAGATTCGGGCCAAGCACCTTCTGTGCTTGTGGGTAAATCGTCTGATACAGGCTCGCAGCACCCTGCATATCGCCAGTGCTGGCCATATTCGTAATCATGCGAGCGTACTGGCCGACGCGCTGTAGATCGGCATCCTATAGCGATGCTGCCTGAGCCTGCTACTGCTGGCCGATCTGCTGAATCTTTATGCCAGCATCCGAATCAGCGCCATAAATCTGCGACAGCGCGGCCTAATCTCCACCGAGAGCCGGCTGGGCATACTGTGCCAGCGTTTTACGGGTGCGCGTCGCCTGACCATCCTTGATGCCGGACTGCATGGCGTCGTACATGTTGGGCATCATGAGCTGGCCGATGTATCCCATTAGATATGGCTCCCCATAAATCCGAAGGTGATATTGCGAGGATTATTCACATCAACCTCAGAATGAAATCTTGGGCGGGGCATATTGGCCGGCATCGGGAATTGGCGGTATATAGTTGCTGCCGTAGGGGTTGTTAATGTTGCTGTTCCATTGACTCTGACCGTAAGCGTTGCCGATACCCTGCATGGCCTGCTGGCCAAAGTTCGACCACGCGTTAGCGCTGCCATAGATGCCTTGTGCGCGGGCCTGTCCGGCGTTCTGCAGATTGGCGCCCACCTGGTTGGCCGTATTCATGCCTAGCTGACCTGTCGTGTTGGCGCTGGTCTGCGCCATGCCGCTAAGCGAGGCGAGCCGGTTCATGTATGGCGTATAGCCCTACTGGTCGGCGTAGTTCTGGCCGTATTGCGTCAGTGCCTTGAGCGTAGCTCCGGAGTTCAAGCCGCCGCGTGCGGCAGCGCTTGCCTGTACGGCCTTGTTGCCTTCATCCAGACCGAACTGGTAGCCCGGCGCGGCACGGAATGCAGAGAACGCATCCTGCTACGCTTGCGAGCCACTCACGGATGGATTCGACCCACCGCCAAGCGTTATGGGCGCTCCGGTTTCATGACCCACTGCGCCAACGCCGCCAGACCCCATGGAGGCGGAAATGTCGCCATTGATCTTGTTCTGATCGGAGCCGCTCCAATAGCCTGTATTCCACTGCTTCTGATGCGCGGCCAGCTCGCTATCCCACGCCTGCCGATAGGCCGGGTTGCTCGAATAGAGTTGCGCATTGGCAACGGGTATGCCCTGATCGTTGGTGGATACATATGGCAAGCCACCGCCTGACCCGGAATAGGGCTGACCCGACGAGCCGTTACCTATGCCCAGCATATTCATGTACTGGTTCAGGCCAACCAAGCCGGCCTGACGAAACGGCGCCTAATCCTGACGCGACTGGTTGAACATCTGAAGCTGCGTCTGATTGGCCTGGTTGGCCGCGCCAGCCTGCGTATTTGCGGCGCTTTGGGCTGCATCTGACTACTAGCTTGCCGAATAAAGGCCAACTACGGCTGCGGCTGCGACTCCCCAAGGCATGTCAGCTCTCCTTCACAACGTTTCGGCGTATGTCGATCATCTAAAGCGCCATGTCACGGCATTCCTCAATCGTCAATTTTCGATGTTCCTTGGTGCCCGCGCCCGGATGTACCTGCATTGAAGCCAAGGATGCGAAATACATATCAAACGGAATGCGTTCGTCCTCGTGCAGCATTAGTCGTTTCTCCGAACACAGATAATCAAGGTAATCCGTTCTTCGTCACTGTTATTAGTGACCCAGTGCAGTAGCGAGTTGTCGAACGTATAAATATCGCCAGGCTCCGGGCTGAGGCTTTCATCCTCGAAGCAAAATGCCTGATCCTTGTTCCCTTTGACCTGCACGGCGAACTTTTCGTAATGCCTCGCGTGCCAGCCAGTATCTATGTGCGGCTTTACCCCGCCACCCGGAGGAATGCGGGTGATGAGTACGCCACCAAGCTGTTTTCCGCCAACTCGGCGCACCACATGACGGGCCAGCGACCACGCGGCAGGAATCTTCCCGATTACGGGATACCAAACTGACGTATGGGCATCGTTGAAGGATTCGCGGTCGCCCTTGAAGTTGGCCCAGTCGTTGTACCGCACCCAAATGTCATCTATCGACTTGTGGGGCGTGTCGTATGCTTCCGTTCGCTGCGTATGTGTGTTCCACACTTCCGGGTGGTCGGCGATCTGTGAAACAAGCCGGCTCACGTCAAGCCCTGAACCAAGTCTACGAATAGACATGCCTTGCGTCATCGGCTCACAGGTTGTCATTGATCGTCTTCGGGTTGAACCGTGGCAGCGGGGCGATCTGCGCGGCGCCCGACAAGCTATTGTTCTGCGCTACTTGCGTCTGCGCGTTCACCGTGTCGGTGATGGCAGAAACTTGCTGACCCGCTGCCTGCAGCCCGGTCTGCACGTCAAGCACCTGCGTCTAAGTGTTGGCCGTCTGCGTGATGACTTGAGGCACGGTTGGCGCATCAATGCCGCCGAGCCGGGTTTCCGCAATTTCCATAAAGAATTTGTACCAAACCGGCATCATGCGGCCAGAATCATCAAGCACGGCAACCTGCGCCCCGGGGAGCCAATTAACCCGTTTGCGAAGGCTGTTCGAACCGGCCCACGTTACCCTTCCGGTGGCTGAGCCAATGCCCGCCACTGTGCGGGCTGACGCCGTGAAGGAGATGAATGGCGAGCTGGCACTGGATACGCCAGCGACCGTTGCGCATGATGCCGTTGCCATTAGTCAGGCAGGCCCAGTGTCCAACTTCCGATGACGTGTGACCCGGCAGACGGATAGCTCTGCTCGAGAATGGAGGACACTACCAGTGCCGAGCCGCCGCCCGTTGTCACACTGATCGGCGCTCCGCCACTGGTAGCGGCCACTTGAAACGTGTCCGTGGTGACGTTTACTGCAAAATAGGTCGTGCCCTCGGTCAGCCCCGTTGGCATCGTGTCACCATAGATCACGATAGTGCCATTCGTTGAAAAGCCGTGACCGGGACAGGTGAATACGCCCGTAGTGACGTTGGCGATGAACTCTTTCGGATTGCTTGCGTTCGGCGCATAGCCGACGTAGGTTGCGCCGTTCCACAATCCAAGCCATTTGACGGTTGTTCCGGCTGGAATAGCAAAAGTCACTGCCGAGGATAGCGTGCGAACTGCGCCTGAGGATGCACCGAAGGTCGCGGCCATCTTGGCATACGTGCCGCCGGTAACCTCATTGGCTCCGGTGGCTCCGGGGAATGCCGTGTGCGCACTGATCTAGGTGATCGTCAGTGCGTTGAGCATGGTGTCTTTTGAGGCGGTGACAAAGCTCATTTGCTGCTCGCTGTAGCGTCAAGGTTGGCACCGTACACCGCGATCTTCACGGGTTCGGTTGTGCGGATGCGGTAGACGCGGCGGCGGGACAATCCAAGGCGCCTAGCCACGCCACGGTTGCGATAGGCGCCAATCTGGCCTATGCGAACTTCGCGACTGTTACTGAAGTTTCGGCAACCGTCATCCGACCAGTCCAGCATCCATAGAGGATCGGCACCCGGTGTTGGCGGCGTGATCCCGTCAAGTCCAACGCCCATCTCGGCAATGATTTCAAGCCGGCTATGTCGGAGCCACTTATTCTCGTTCTCGATAACGGCCCACGCCCTCTCACGGGTGATCGAATTTCCGTTATCGGTGAAGGCATTCAGGTCCAGCACGTATAGGTTGCCGCTGACGTAATCGCCGAGCACGTGCTGGCCGCCGAGGAACATGTAGGCGTTTCCGCGGTGCTGTTCCTGTGCGCCCGTGATTGGGTTGCGATAGGTCAGCTGCGTCCAGCGACGCGACGCGGCATCAAACGCCCACGTGGCATACCCAGGAAACGTCAGCACATAGAGCGTATGCCCGTTCTGCTGGTAGCAGTAGCCCCATGCGCCAGAAACGTCGCCATAGCCCGCGATGGCGTTTTCCAGAGCATGCGTGGAGATGCGCGTCGGGCTGTACCCTTGGGCCATATAAACCATGCCGATGCCGCTATCGTTCTGACTGAGCCAAAACACGGTGGAGTCGGACTTGGCGGGGGAGTATTTGGCCGCGCAGCCATATTCCATGATGGCGGTTCGCACAAAGACGAGATCCTTGTCGCCCGAAGTCTGCGCAATCTCCGTTGTCGTGGTGTTGAACAGCCACAGCTCGCGGTGATCAGATAGCACCGAAACGATGGGGTCAGGATTAGCCTCGGAACTGGCAAAGTTCAGTGCATCAAGGGTGGTTGCATCGCCGATGTTCGTCCAGCCGTAAGTGCCATTCGTGTTGGGGAAGATGATGTAACTGTCTTGATACGTGCCCTGCGCTGTCGTCGGAGCGCCCGTAACCGACACATAGGCCAGTGTCGAGAAGGTCAGAACATGCCATCCCGCTGAATGCATGACGGCGAGCTGCGTGTCGTTGTAAACAAGGCTTACACGCCCCGCCCCAGGAACGGCGCCGATCAGCGTTGAAACGCCAGCCGTCGTGACCTGATATAGCGAAGCACCCGAGACGACCCAGCCAAACCCATTGGCCGTTTCCGCCGCACGGATCGGGCCTGTGCCGATGGTGGACAGCAGCCGCAGACCCGGCGCTCCGTAGAACATGCCCTCTTCGGACGACCCCGGAGGCGCGCCCTCAAAAAACAGGTTGACCAGCGTCTAGCCGGCCAATGGGAGCGATCGCGACTGATAGGCCGCGCCAAGGAAATCAGTCTTCACCGAGCAACCTGCGTCAATCGCGAGCCGCGCGTGAAGCGCTGGCGCTCGTTGGACAACGCGGCCATCAGACGGCCCGCATATTGAGACTTCCAGAGCGGCAGGCGACCGTCTTCACCGATGAATGGGGCTGACTCGGCCAGCGCGGCATAGAGCCACACATCCGGATAGCGGTTGAACGCAGCGTTCAGCGTGCCGGAAGAAATGTCGGGCGCCTTCTTGTAATACCGGCCAGCGATGACCGTGCCATCTGTCATTGTCGGGAAGAACAACAGGTTCAAGCCCTGCTGCGTGTACTTGCGGGCCGATCCGGAGCCGCCGCCCGCCTTGAGCAAGCGCAACTGGCCTTCTTCGGCGACGTAATCCATCGGGTAATCGCCCGATACCTGCACGCGGATTAGCTCAAGGCAGTCGGTGGGAAGTGGCGCGACGTTGCCAGTGGCCGTGATGGCGAGCGGCGCCTCCATTTCGGCACAGCGCAGCGGCGGAAGTACGCTCTGCACGCCGGTCATGCCGTAATAGACAGCCTGCTCGCCCATGCTGATCAGCAGATCCAGCGTGGACTAGCTCAGGGCGCCAGCATTCGTGTCGTCGCCGTCGATCATCTTCAGCACGGCGGTACGAAAGTCGGTATAGGTCGTGAAGTTCATCAGACACGGCCCCGTGAGACGCGGAAGCCCGACAGGGCTGGATCGTTCAACATGCGGTTGGCGTGCACGGGGTTACGGATGAACTCCGCAAAGCTGACGCCATTATCGTTGCAGTATTGCTGGATGATGATGTCGGGTATCTTGGCAAGCACCCGCATTTCACTATCGCCCGTCAGGCCGGCGCTCTAAAGCGCCCTGCAATGATCGGCAATAGCATGGAGATCATCCATGTTGGCTTCGTAGACGTGAGCCTCATGTGTGGCGCTCACTTCCTCGATACGTGCCCGCATGTCATCTCCTTGAATAAAGAGGGGCCGCTATGCCAGCCGGCCCCGGGTTCATCAGCTCAGGTCAAGAATCGACGCGAGCGGCTTCTCGTCACGCACCACCAGCGTGACTTCGGTACGAATCTGCCACTGCTTGGCATCGCCCGTGGTCGCCATCTGCTCCGACTCGAACGGGCGCAACTGACCGAGGGCCAGCTTGTCCGTGTCGATCAGGTAGGCCGAAGCCGTCAAGCCCAGTCCGCCCGACGCCATCACGCGGTCAGGAACCACCTTCGTGACGCCGAAGTCATGGCCGTAGAAGGTGAACGCGGTGTTCAGCACCAAGCTGCCATCCGCCTTGCTGGACGGCACGGTCTGCTGCCGGGTCACGTTGCCGGTCAGTGCTGATACCTTCTACTTCTGCGCCGGAGGAACCAGCAGCATGGTCGAGTCACCACCATTCTGGTACGCGGCCAGCACCGCAGCCTTCACCAGAACGTCGGAGATGGCACGGGCCGTACCTGCCACCGGAGCCGTGTTGGTGACCGGGTTCGGAGCCACGCCAGCGCCCGCACCCACGCTGGCGTTCAGCGCAATGAAGCCGTACAGGCCGCGCATCTGGCCTGCAACGCCCGAAGTGCCAGTGACGGCAGCGCCGTTGCCGATGGCTGCCGCCTCGATGTCGCGACGAAGCTCAACCATCTTCTTCGCTTTCAAGCGATTGATTTCGGACGATCGGCCGTATTTCTTCACCGTCTCGGCGGTGTTGGACACGCTCAAGGTGTCCTGGAAGATCTGCGTGCGGTTGTTCAGCGGGCCGGGCTGGGTCTGCGCGGCGTAAGCGGCGTCGGCGCCTTCAATCGCAGCATTCGCGGCGTTGGTGGCGCGGTAGCTGTCACGGGTCCACTCGTGGAACACGTTCGACACCTTGATGCGGTCGATGGCACTGACCAGCGGGGTGTCCTACGGGTTGAAGTTGTAGATGCGGTCTTCCACATCCTCCGCCACACGGACGATGGACGGGGTAATCAGGGTGTTCGCAGTCATGTCTTTTCCTTAACCTAGCAAGTTGCCGAGGGATTGAAGGCTCTGTTTCGCATCGAAGCGTTTGAACGCCTCGGACTTGCTCACAGTCGCCCTGTTGGGTTGGTTTGCCGCCGATGGCTTAGCCACCCTTGGCAGTTGCGCAACGGGCTTGAGCGCGGCTGTTTTAGCCTGCAACTCGTCGTAGGCTTTTGCCTTAGCGGCAATCTCCCACAAGCCTTTCTGCACATAACCGATGTCTGCGGTCTTGGGGCTGATGCCAGCCTTGCCAAGATATGCCGCCAGATCGTCGATTGTTTTCTCACCAAAACCCGGCAGGGTGTCCTTCAGCGCCTTCTCGGTAGCATCGGCTTGCTGAGCAATCCACGCTTGGCGTTGCCGCTGCGTTTCCTGCTGAACATTCGCGATGGCCTCATGTGCTGCGTTCAACTGGCCCTTGCGTGTTTCGTATTGCTCCTTCTGTGCGATGTACAGCCCCACGTCCTGTGAGGCCAATTCAACAGACGGTGGTGCGCCGATCTGCGATTCCGCAAACTTGGCGAACGCGTTCAGACGGTCAAGGGTCGCCGTCAACGCCCTTTCATTGTGCTGGCGGTATTCGTCGGCCTGTGCCTGCAGCGCCTCGACGTGCCTGCGCTCCTCCGCGACAGCCATCGTTTTCTGCGAGTAGTCGAAGCCCTTCTGAGCCAGCTCGATAACCTCGGACTTCTTGAGCGGAACGTCCTTGCCATCATGCTTAAGCACAATGGTGGCATCGTCGCCCTTGTCGCCCTCGGCCTATTCCTGACCCTCTTCGGTTTCCTCCCGCTCCTCGGCTTCCTCGCCTTCCTATTCCTGCTCAAGCTCCGGCTCAGCTTCCTGATCCGCGCCGTCCATCAGACCAGCCAGACCCGAAAGCGTATCGCCCTCGGCTGGCTGCATTTCTGCGTCACCTGCCATGTTGTATACCTCGTTGGTGGAATGAATCTGCGGTGGCCGGCGCTGATCTCCGGCATGATGGCACTACTCCGTTGCCTCTGACCTAGCCAGCTAGAGAGGGACTTAGCGCATCAGTCGGCGCGTTCACCGCAAAACTTGTTACCCGATCGCCGCATTGATGACGTTGATCAGGCTCGTTACTGCCTCCTCTGGTGTCTTGCCAATTCCGCAGAACTCGCCGCTAGCCTCACCAAGCCGCACCAGGCCGGATTCGTTACCTATTTCAGCGCACCAACTCGGCGCGGATTGGTCGCCGTCGAACGATAGGGCGAACTCCTTGTCGCGCGGCTTGATTTCAATGGCAAGTTCAATAAGTTTTGACAGGTTACTCATCGCCGAAACACTCCCTTGAACCGTTCAGCGCGTGATTGCTCAGCCTCGATGGCCTTGCTCTGCATCTTGCCGGTGATCATCGTCTGTTCCAGCACGTCACCAAGCCGTTTATGGCACTGGATCATGCGCCAGAGGTGATCGCGCTTCGCCTCGTCCGCTTCGATCTGCCAGCGAGCCAGGATTTCATCCTTGAGCTGCGCCATCGTCTCGATATAGACGCGGTTTGACAGTACATCGGCGGCGAGTTGACCGCGTTCAAGCTCTTCCTATGGGGTCATTCATTCTCGCCCTATTGTTCGCCCTTCGTGGCGGCCTGCAATTCGGCAATCTGCTGCTGCAACTGCGCAATCTGCTCGTTCTGCTGAGCGTCGATGTCCTTGTGCGCCATATCGTGCGCGGTGGCGACGCCGTGAATATGCGTGTCGTGCGCTTTGCGCTGAACATCAGCGGCCTTGACCCCGATATTTCCCTGATCGGCCTGCGCCTTGACTCCGAGTGAGGCCATCGCATGCTGGTGTTTCTGATCCGCCTCACGCGCCCGCTGCTGCAATTCCATCTGCTTGAGGTACGTGTCCGACTGCTGCTGCGCGCTCATCTGCTTGAGCTGGCCGTTTTCTTGACCGAGTTGTTCCAGCTGCTGCTTGGTCTGCGCCATTTCCTGCTGTTGCTGCTGTTGCTGAGCCTGATACGCCTGCGGGTTCGGCGGCATACCTGACGGCTGCGGACTAACGAAGCGTTCCGGTTCCTTGAACTCGGCGGCCTGCACGTACAGTTTGACGGTTTCGGCCACCTGAGCTGGCGTGACGATGCCGAACGGGGCAGCTTGCATCTGCACCTGCATCAGGCCCATGACGCGCGCGGCAAGTTGTTCCTTGCTGCCCGTTCCCAAGCCGACCTTGATCGTAGTGTTGAACTGGTCTTTCCACTCGGACGGATTCACAGCGACCCACGACCCGTTGACCTGCATCTGTTCGGTCTTGTCCTGGAACTGGATCGCCAGCTTCAGCATCTTGCTGAAAAGCCCCTTCATGCCGACCGCGAACATGCGCGACATCAGCTCAAGGCGCATGTCTGCCTTTTGCGTGATGATGCTGACGCCGGTCGCGGTCTTGTTTAGCGAGTTGGCGTCGGTGCCCTGCGAATAGCGCGTGAAGCCGGTGCGGTTCTCTTTCCATCCCTCAAGCCATTCGTTGAACTCGTAGGCGGGAGCGCCGAGAGCGGGCTGTACGATGGGCTGAATGGCGGTGTTGGCCGGACCGTGGCCGCGCACCGCGCCACCAGGCCGATTCTCCAGCCAGTCGTCCATGTTCACGCCAGCATCCAGGTTGATGTAGGTCCGCTGATTGACGGACAGCATCATATTGTCTTGGATAGCGCGGATGACGTTGGTGCGCAGCTTCTGTGGCTGCAACGCCATGTCGGCAGGGCAGTCGCCGAAGAACGCATGCGGACGAGGAATGGGGCATATCCACACGAACGGATGGCCGTCGCACTTTTCGTACTCGACCAGCTTCTGCTCGATCATGTGGCAGCACAGCCATTCGGCAATGCCGTCGCCGTCCGCGTCCAGCTTGATATAGACCTCGCTGCACTGATACAGCTTGTGGCTTTCGTGCGGCTCAACAGCCGTGTAGTCGCTGTTCAGGCCAAGCTAGGCAAGCGTTTCGCTGTCGTAGCGCGAGTTGCTGCCGGCCTGCCCGATGTCGGTCAGGTCGTAACCCTCTTCCTCTAGCTCAAACTTTCGCTTCGGGTAGACGTGGGCAATCATCGCCGGATCGTCACCCCAGCGCGCATTCGCATCCACGCGCACTTCGTGAGGGGCGCATGCGGCCACCTTCACCGCCATGCGTTTATCTTCCTTCTTGAGCGATACCGTCAGCGTCGGTGCGGCGGGCTGCTGCGGTAGCGGCTGTCCATCCGGGCCATACTGCGCTGGCATGGTCTGTGACGGCTCAACCTGAGGTTCGTCGTCAAGCTCCCAGCCCGACTACTGAAGCATCGCCACCTGCTCCTGCGTGATGCCGGAATAGGTAGTTTGCAGATCCTCGAATTCCTCCTCGGCCCACACCTTGACGAAGCCGACCTTCTGGATCAGTGAATCCTTGAACCAGTCGTACATGATGCCTACACCGTCGTTGCGGGTGTAGAACAGGTAATTAACGTAAGCCGTGGCGAGCTGGGCAACCTGATCCTGATCGGGTCGGCGCGCCTGGAACTCGACCGCCTCGTCATCCGTCACAAACGGCTTCATGATCTGCGGCAACATCGCCTCGATCGTGTCAGCCACGTCGGTCGCTACGAAATCGCTGCGGTCGTCAATCTCTGGCGGGGCTAGTTCGCCAGTAGCTTCGGCGTTGTAATATTCAAGGTTGCGAAGACGCTGCTAGGCAATCTCGGTGCCCGGACCGCCCATGCTGTTTTCCAGCGCCATGCGGCAGGCAAGCTCGACCTCAGCATCCGTCATCTTGGCGTGCTTGATTGACGCCTTCTTGGACGTGTATGCCATTAGCGGGTAAGCCTGCGGTAGCTGATTGGTTGCATATCTTCGTTAACCATCTTGGGCGCCACACTTGCCATGTAGCGGAACATATCGGCGCCGTGACTCCACTCGTCGTGGACGGGTGCGCCAGGCTCGCCCGTTGAAACAGGAACGCCGCGCTTGTACCGCTTGAGGCACTGAATCAGCCGCTCGCACTTGAGCTTGTCGATGTAGAGCTGGCCGAACGCCATGCGTGCCGCCTTAATGCCTGTCTCGACCGGCTGAATCGGAACGATTCCCACATCCCAGCCAAGCTCGCGCATGATCTGCTCGGCACTCTTGCCGGTCTTGTAGTCACCGTGGGCGCCGTCGTGAGGTAGCCAGAGACGGCCCCAGTTGAGGTTCTTCTGTTTCAGCTCAGCCGAACACCAGTCGAGCGTCTTGTGGTCAACCTCGATGTACTTGATCAGCCGAAGCGACGAGATATGCCGCTGGCATAGGCCAATCGCCATCTTGTCGTTCCAGCCCAAGTCGAAAATGACGTGAACCTTGAGCGCCGGGTCATACGGGAATAGGCCAATGCGCCCCTCTTCCTGCGCCCTGGCAATCTCGTCAGCGTAGATCGCGCCAGTCACGGCAGGCTTGCAGCGTCCTTCCCATATGTTGTCGTAGTCAGCCCTTGGTGTCGTGGCGAGCGCGTGTTGCCGCTCAGCCTCAAGCACATCAGGGAACCACGGGTTGTCCGCGTAATTGATCTGCACCACCACGGAATCAGGGGGCGGATTCTCGATGAAACGGACGTAGGTTTCGTCGGTGTCCAGCTCGGGGTTTAGCGTGATGGTGATTCGCGACCCGTCTTTGCGGATCGTCGGGATAAGAATGTCCCACGATCGTTTGCTGATCGCCTGGGCTTCCTCGGCCCAAACGTCATCAACACCCTCGAACGACTTGATCGACTCGGCGGTCTGGTCGCTTAGGCCGGAAAATAGAAACTCGGTTCCGTTCGCGCCCTTGATGATGTTCTGCTGGACTTCGTAGAACGCGCCAAGGCCCATGGATTGAATCTGGTCACTCAGGAGCTTGTGCACGGAATCGCGGATGGACTTCTGCACCTCGCGAGTGCACAGAAATCGTCTTTTCGACTAAGCGCCCCGGATCAGGTAGGAGCGAGCAACACCCCACGACTTAGCACCACCGCGGCCACCATGCAGGATCGTGTATCGCTGTGGGCCAAACAAGCACTGCAGCTTGGCGGGGAACTCAATCTGGCTTGACAAAGGTCACCGTCAGGCTGGTCTTGAGTGGGTTGTCAGGATCGCCAGACACCGTCATCGGCAGAACCTTGCCAACCAGCGTAAGGAACGCGTTCGGGTTGGTCTGCGCCTAGGTCAGCAGATACTTGGCTCCGCCCGCCTTGTCGAGTGCCGTCAGGATCATGGCCTTTACGTCAGCCGTCACCTTATTCGGTACGCCTTTTGGCCTACCCTTGCCTGCATTTCCCCTATTCGCGCCTACTTTGGGTTCCACGGACTTTCCTCGGGCTGCTTACGCGTCACCCATCATTGCTACGGATGCTTCTATCTCAGACCACGGTATGTGGCTTCAGTCATCGTCTTCACTGTTGGCGGGGGCGGACGGAATCGAACCGTCATAAGGCGGGTTAGAGCCGCTGTCAGCACCCAAGCGCGCCCCACTAAAGATCGCATCCCAATGGCTGGCAAATGTCGCCTGGTCCACGCTGAACGGGCGTGGCGCTGATCCCTTACCGTTCATACGGCTTCGGCACAGTCGGCTTAACCGGATTCGTCGTCTTGACCTTGTACGTCAGCCAGCTATAGGCGCAGACGATGGCGAGGAGGAGTAGCAGGGCGATGGCGATCATGGCTGCAGCCCCTTTATCCTTGCCAGCTTGTCGTTTGAAGCGCCTAGGCATGCCTTGAGATGTATCGCGTACTCGACCAGTGAGCCGTTCGTCAGCTCGCTAGGCAACGCAACCGTGCAAACCTTTACTAGCTCGGCAGGCAAGGCAACGTAGACCGGAACCTTGACCTCGACCGTCTCAGTCCTGATTGCCGGTTTCGCGCAAGCGGCCAGCGACAACAGCAGGGACGCGAGTATTAGCCCACGCTTTGACAGTCGGCTCGCGCTCATAAGTGGCCTGCAATGACTTGATGGACTTCTGTGCGCCGGCTTGGCGCTTGGTATCGCCCTGTGCGCTCAACCGCGCCTGCTTGTTAGCTTCGGGCTGATTGGCCTTGCACGTTCTGGCCCATTCGGCGTTCGCACCCTGTAGCTTTGCGATCGTTGCCAGATTGGTTTTCTGCGCACCCGCGAAGGTGCTGACTGCTGACTGCAGCGTGACGGCACTCGCCCGGTAATGCCTGACCTCAACATGCTGGACAGCCGCAACCATCAACAGCAGCCCAGCCAGTGCGGCAAAGATCGTGGCGCGGATGCCGCCGAGTAGTTCAATCAGGCCCATACGGCGAACCTGCATACCGCATAGGCACCGCCGATCAGAATCCACAGCTTCGGGTTGAGAATCGTGTAGACGATCCGCTCTTTCCGCGTGTAAATCATCGCCCCGCCTCATCAAACTGCGTCTTGGTGAACATCAGTGGGAAAGCTCCCATCACCTTCATGAATCCGTTCGGGCTGATCTGCAGATCCAGCACTGATGTCACGGCGACTAGCTGGCCGTCCATGCTGAAAAGGCCACTGCCGCTATCGCCGAAGTAGCCGTTGTAGTCGATGACGTACAGCGTCTGGCCGTTGATGACGGCATAGCCCGACACATATCCATGCCGGTACATGTCGCGCAACCTGCCGGGGTTGCCGAGGTTGAACACTTCCTCGCCCTGGTACACATCGGGCCTCACTTCCACCCAATGTGTATAGGTTGCGGTTACGCGGACGATCGCATGGTCACGATGGTCAAGCTCAACCCGTAGCACTTCAACGGGAACGCTATCGACCGCGAGATTCTTTGTGCCGGTCAGGCAGTGTTCGGCGGTCAGGATCGCATGCGGTCCAATCACCGTTCCGCTACAGGTGCCATCATCCATTCCCAGCAGAACGGTGGCGTTGTGCACTCGCGCAATCGGGCTGACGCAGCTCGCCAGCCCCACACACAGTAGGGCTGCGAGGATGCGCATGGGTTAGCAGCGAATGGTTAGCGGGTTAATGGGGTCGCAAGCAATGTATGCAGGACGCTGGTATGTTTCAAATCGGCGCATCGCATCGCAAGGCACGTCACATCGAGCTGGCGCAGCAGTCATTGGAATCACTCGCTGCCCATAGCCCGCCTGAATGGCGCCGCAGTGGCTACATTTAGGTGGCGGCGGCGGCGCTATGCTTGACCATGCACCTTGGTGAGCCATGACATTCCCGCCACAAATAGAGCAGGCGCCAATACAGGTGAGCATGGTTTAGCTCGCCTTGGCTTCGTATGGAGCTTCTTTGACGATCAGATAGCGTGTGCTGGTGATGCCAGCCTGCGTCATCGCGGTCGGGTAATCGCAGCGCAGCGTCTCGGCCAATTTGTCTGACTCGCCTTCCGGGTAGCCCTTATCCCATACCTCGACGATGACCTTCCAGTCAGAAGTGTCGGCATTCTCGATGCGGATTTGCTTGGTCATTGGTTAGGCGTCCGTAGACTTCTTGGTAACGGCGGAATCAGCGACGTTTGAGCCGAAGTACAGGCCCAGCGTCCATGTTAAATAGCTTTACAAAAGCGTTTGTATGCGACAACTCTTTGATAGATTATCTTTCGCCCAAAGCGGCCGGAGATTCGTTAGCGCCCACGCGCGGCGCAATTCGGGGTCGTCCGATCCGGTAATCGTGAAGCTCGCCAGCGGAATGATGTGATCGACATGCCATTTGCCGTAGTTGTCCCAGCTCATGCCCTTAGCGAATTGGCGTTCCAGATGGGCGCGAAGTTCATCCTTCCCGTACCAAAGAAGATCAATCCATCGTCTGCCACACTTCTTGTCGCGCAAAACACCCCATATCTGACGCCCCATGCGCCTAGCTGGGCCGCGCATGCTGGCGGACTTTCGCTTGCGTAATAGTTCGGCGTTGCCCGGTGCCGACTTCCATTTATCCAAACTTTTACGCTGGGACGCTTTGGACTTTTCCGGGTTAGCGGATCGCCATTTAGACGCCCTATCCTTTACGGTACCCTTATTTTCCAGATACCACTTTTGAAGTCTTTCTTTGGCTTTTTCACGATTTCTAGCATGCCATTCTCGGCTAATAGCCAAGTCTCTTTCTCGGCGCCCTGGATTATTGAGCTGTATCTCCATCGCCCTTGTGCGATCACATATACGGCAGATTGAGTTATATCCGTCCGAATTTCGCGCCTTCCTGGTGAACCCCTCAAGGGGCTTTTCCAAACCGCACCGCGTGCAGGATTTCGTCACTTTGTCATTCACGGCGGCGTCTCGCACAATTTGCGTTCGGCAGCGCGGCGCTTGACCAGCCCATTTAGCTGACGGCCTTGGCTATACGTCCACCTGCTCAGCTCGCCGCAGAACGGCAGTCCAGCGTTAAGTTTGCGCATCAGTCCGGAATGACAGGCGGCGGTCGCGCCAACGTTGTATTCCCAGCTCAGGATGGCAGCAGCTTGGTTGCGCGTGATCGGCCGCTGAATACACGGCTCAACCTTGGCCCACTCGATGGCTAGGCGCTTGTCGAGCCGCTGCAGGCATTCATCCATCGTGGCATGCATACCCAGCCTGATATCCGGGCCTGTCTCGCCAGCGCACAACGTCGCGGTGCCATTCACATCGTCGTAGGTGTGCGGGACAACGCCCTCGTAGTGCGCAACCAATGGCGGCACGATCATCAGCAACGCTCCGATGGCTATGCCGGATCTGCCCTTAGGCGCCGGCATCGGGCGGGTAATCCGCGTCGTGACGGTGCTTGAATGCGCCCCACTTCAATTTTGCCCACTGATACAGTCGGTAGATTTGCTGAATAATCACGAACACCGAGCAGATCGCCGCCAGCTGATAGCTCAACGTGTCCCAGCGATAGCCCGCGAGGGATGTGACCGCCACACCCACCGGGTAACTGACTTTCAAGACGTCCAAGACACTTTCCCGCATTGGCGTATTCCTGTGATGGCCGCCAGTGCGGGCCTGTGGGGTTATTTGATGGGTGTCACTTTGCCGGGCTTGCGGCTGGGGCAGCGCATGGAGCCGGTGGCGTTGTCCTCACCCGTGATCGCGCCGGTCTTGTACTCGACGAACAGGGCGTTGAAGCCGTGCGTATCGGCATACCAAGCGGTGCCGTGCGGGAAGATGACCTGACCCTTTTCGCACTCGACGTATTCGGACTCGCCGTCAAGCTCGACCTCGATTTCGCCAAGGTCGATTTCTTCGTCCTCGGGTTCGTCGGTCATGGCTGCCTCGTTGAATTGGTCCGGGATAGCGCACCACGGCTGCGTTGACTGGCTCACGCCGGTCGTTTCGGTGTCCGCTGCTATGGCGGCATTTCAGGCCGTCCGGCATGGCCGAGACGCACCGAAATGGATTGGGAAACGGCTGTCGTCACAGCCTCACTGCGCACGGGTTACAAATCGACGGCCAGGTAACCGGGCCTCCCGAGATCGCCACACCCGCTAAAGCGTGGCCGTTATATGCACAGTTCCCAAAGGTGAAACCGCCTCGATCTTTCAGGGATGTTGGCGGCGTGAGGCGGTGAAAGTTCACTTTTCGTCTCACTCGCGTCCACGCTACATCATGAATCGGCGATCTAGATTTCCGTTCAGTTATTTGTTTCGGCGTTCCCGTATCAGGACTTGCCGGTATGCCGAGCCAAGATGCAGCAGGTAGGTATTCAGGCTCGCACTCAGCCGGTCGCGGATGCCGTCACGCAACCGCTTGTAAGTTTTCGGATCGACGCTGAGGTCAGCGGCCATCACGGTATGCGGCAACATCGGCTCCATGTAGATAAGCAGGTGCAGCGCATCCAATCCGGCCACGCCTGCCAGTGTCGGCGTGTACGTCGTGCGCTTGACCGCGCCATCCAAGCAGGCAGCAATGGCGAATTCATGCACCCAGCGTTTCAGCTTCGGAATGTGCAGGTAGTCGCCCGCGTACACGGTACGGAACATCTCCCAATTTGGGAAGCCGTTGTTGAACTCAAGACGGCACAGGCGATCAGCGTCGATCAGCGTGCCGTGAACCTCGCTGACCATGCAGGTATCAATGTCGCGCCCGCGCAGATCATAGTCACCAACTGGGGATTTCATGACGGCGTTCATGCCGCCACCTTCAACCTTGCATACCTCGGCTCGCACCGCGTCGATTGCGAATAGGTGCCACAGTCCTTGCACTGATACCGGACATACTTACGCGTCTGCTTGAGCGAGTAGCCACGGCGGATCAGGCGTTCACTGGCGCAGTTCGGGCAGCATTCCCCATCCTCGATCGAGGCGTTAGGCAGGCCAAGCACCCAGCCCTTTTCGTGCAGTTTGTCGAATACGGCCTCGGTGATCTTCACGTCGCCGATGTTGTATTTGCGCATCAGGGCTTGCGCTTTCGGATCGCCGGCCAGCACATCTGTCCATAGCTCAAAGCCGCCCGTATCGACCTTCTTGCCGACGCCAAGCCACTGTGCGACGTAGTCCAGCTTGTAGCTCGGCAACGCGACCTGCCGGCGCACCGACTTCATCAGGTCGATTTTTGCGAATGGCGATGACTTACTCAGGCCGCACTTGAGGAATTGAGCCTGAATCCAGCGAATGTCGAACTTGTCGGAGTTCCAGCCGATGACACCATCCGCTTCGTCGAACAGGCGCAACAGCTCGCGGGCCATACCTTTCTCGCCATCGGACCATAGCGACTTGAAGATCATTTCGCGGCTATCGTGGAACTTGGCGGCAAAGCACAGCAAGCCACCAGGCCGGCGAATCTGGTTAATGGCGACGAACTGCTTATGAAGCCCCCACGTATAGACCTCATTTGGGCGCGTTTCGATGTCTATAGTGAGAAGACGACTCATGAATAATCCTTAGTCAAGGAGCTGCTTAACTTTGGCCGCAACGCGAATAGCGCGTTCGGAATCTGCGATATGGTCATCGCGTTCCTGCTTGAGCGTTTCCGCCTTAGCGTGCTTTTGATCGGCGGTGGCGCGGAGATCCTCGGCCAAACTTAGAAGCTGCGCGCACTTCTTTTCCAGATCACCAACAATTGAACTGACAGTTTTATTAAACATGGCTGATCCTCTTTTGGCTTGTTTTGGGTTTTAAAGTCCGCTTCACAGTCGATCATCCGGCAACGTAACGTGATGCAACGGGTGTTGCGGATCGGTTACACATGTAGCTTTTGGAGCTACATGCCCAACATCGCCGATGCCGAAACCTTTCAATTCCTCGGGGGTCAGCAAGTCGCGCACCCCGTCAAGCTCAGCTTGCGTAGCAATGCGGCTGCCAGCGTTCGGCGATTTTGCGGCAATGCCAGCGTTCGGGCTGAAACTGGCAAGATAGGCTGATTCGGCGGGGATGCCCTGAACGATGCTGAAATCCGCATCGGTGCCGACGACGTGCCAGTTGTTCGCGTCTTGCGCCTGCGCAGTGGCCGTGGTTTCGTCGTATAGCTGGCGGGCCGTCTTGGGTTGCCACGCTGGCGGCTTCTTCAACCAACGGTCCATGCGTGCGACAGACAATGCTGCCTCACACTCTTCCTGCAACGCGGCCAGCGCACGCCATGCAACCTTCGTACGGTGCCTGACGCCATCGGTATCAATCGTGCCGCGCGCCACGAAATGACGCAGCAGGCAGTCGTCGTGATCGGTGGACTTCGTGCGATCCCAGTGCAGCGGCTTGCCGGGATTGTGCTGGGCATTCCCGATACAGGATAGCTGGGCTACGGCAACCAGCGCGTCAGTGAAGTAGTCGAACAGGCCGGACGCGAGCGGGATGGCTTTTCGTGCAGCTGCGTCGCTGGGGAGTGAGTTGTTCACCACACCACCCCGCGAAGTTCCTCGACGCGGGCGCGGTGGTCAGCCTTGACGCTGGCGATGAGCTTCGTTGCGAGTTCATGCTGCCCGGAGCGCATAAGATCGGCGGCATGCGCCACGCGTCGCTGAAACTTCTTCGTCCAGCCGAAACAAACGGTTCGTTTCTTCATTGCACCAACCCTCTTAGGACTGGTGCCAGTAAATCCCTATTTCGTGCAAGCCATCCTTGAAAACCTTGCACTATCTTTGTTGCCATCACTGGCAAGGTAATAGACGTTCCTCCGACTCACTCCGAGTCGCTCCGCCGTAACATCCGGCCCCAGCGTCGGCAGCAACTTCGCCGCCTCAATAGCTTTGCGGTCACGGTTTGCGCCCTCGTCAATGGCTATCATGTTATTTATGGTTTCCGCGCTGAACTTCTCGCAGCGAGCAACTGACCAGCCGCAATCGTGCAGCAGCTCGGCCAGCTCACCCAACTTCGCATGTGCGGCTTGGCTAATCATGTTTCACCCCTTCAAGTAATCAAGGATCGTAGCTTTCGCCGCTTCCCAACCTTTGCAGACCGCCACGCGATAGCCCGCATTGCCGAGGAATAGGTGGCACTCGGCTTGTTCGGGATCGACGCGGCCACCTTTAACTCGCTTGAGTTCGACATATAGGCCATGAAATCCGCCGCGCGATACAGGCAGGCACAGATCGGGAATCCCTTTCTTCACGCCCGACTTCTTCAACTTCACCGCCGTCACGATATTCACGAACGCGCCGTTCGGGATCGAATGAAGCCAGCGCAGCTCGGGATACTTCTTGCTTGCCAGTTCCGCCCATTCCATCAGCGCCGATTGCTCGTCGTACTCGGTCGGTACGGGAGGTTTCGGCGCAGTGAGCTTGAAGGGCTTGGCGGTCATGCCGCCTTCTTCTCATAGCTGCGCAGCGAATACAGGAACACCTTATCCTTCCCTGACCGCTTCATCTCTGGCGGCAAATAGAACGGGCGGCGCGTTAGCTTCTTCGTCTTGACGAGATAGCACAGCGTCCCCGTAACGCGATTGGCTGTGACACCAAGCTCAAGGACAAAATCATCGACGGTTCCCGGACCTTCTGCGAACACGTCAAGGATTTTCTTGCAAACAGAGTTTTCGTGGGTCGGCATCACTTCACCTTCAGCACAAGTTGTCCGGCGTCGATCAGCCGGGAATGGGTTAGGACGATGGCGCGATCCATCTGCGCGCGGCGTTCGGCGCGGTCTAGGAGCCGCCCGTTGTCGATTTCGTGATGGCACTCGGGGCAGAGTGCAGCGGTCATATACGCGGCGGATTTCTGACCCATTCCGCGATCCTGATTGGAATGGGCGACCTGCACTCCCCACTTGCCGCATAGGCTGCATGTTTCCAGGCTGGCGACGGCAGCGAACCACTTACGGTCGGCGGCAGTGGTCATGCAGCTAGCTCATTGCAATTAGGACATGGGATTCCGCGCTTGGCCTTAGTTACCGAGATGGCAAGCCAGTCGGTTACGTGATCGCAAATCAGACAATTCATGCGAACGGTGGCTAGTCCATCATCGTAATCATCGTGGGACGCATCGCAGACATGCATTAGCCTTTTAGGCTTGGCGCGCGGTGGCTTAAGTTCGACAAACATATCGGGTAGTCGATTCATGCGACCCTCCTCTGCTCACCCTCATACGGCTCAGGGATATACGCACCACATTGCGCAGCGGCACGGAACACGACGGTCTCAAGCAGTTCGCCGAACGCCTTGGCATCCATGACATTCCGCTTGCCGTTTTCATCGCGTGTCGTGGTGCGGAATGGCACGCTCTCGACGCCCTGCGGATTACATGGCGTCTTAGGGCACTTGCGGTCTACCCATCCGAAAAATTGTCCACACACCCACTGGTGTATGTCTTCCACCGTGTAGCCCATCGCCTCGGCAATCGGGCCGTAGCACACGCCGAACAGGTAAGCGTTCTGCGGATGCGTGCGCTCTTTCTTCCAAGCCTTCGCCGATACTTCCAGCGGCAGCTTGAGCGTGTGCAGGAACGTAACCCAGCGGGATAGCTCGGCAGGATTGGTGATCTTCATAACGGCCACCCGCACGCCTTAGCCAGTCCGCGATAGACCGGCATCGCCTCAGCCAGCGCCATCATTTCCGATGCCTTAGCGCGCCAGTGCGACCGATGCGTGCCAGATTGGTCGTAATGGCCTGCACCGTTGCGCGAGTCGCAGATTTCACGGGCGAGGGATTCGAGTTTTCGAAGTTGGTCATGCGATCAGCCTCTGTTGTGCCTGCATCGCATGCGCGGGCTCGTTAAACCAAAGAGACTCCACGCGCTCCCTCGCTCCATCCGCGTGAGCTGCACGATCAACGCGGAACCAGTCGCCATATAATCCGTTATAGAGTTCGGACGGATAGCCGGAAAGAACGACCATTCCCTTAAGCCGCTTAAGTCCATCTGCCAAAGTTACGTGCTGCTCGTCAGAAAGCTCATGCTTATAAGACTTTCGCTTAAGGTCATGATTGACTTTCACGGATCTGGTTGAATGCACATATGGCGGATCAACGTAATGCAGTGTTTCTTCACCGTCCTGATGCACCATCACTGCCATTGCATCGCGTTGCTCGATTACCACGCCGCGCAGCCTTTCGATTAACGGCTCAACTGCGTCAGCATAGTTAGCCCAGTCATGCGCCGGCGTCGTTCCACTGCGACTGCTATTAGCTCGGAATCCAGATAGCTCACCACATGCAGCGGCGCTGCCGAACCCCTGAAAGCTGCGCAGAATTGTTCGCCGAGCCTGCTCGATGGGATCGTTAGATGGAACATATGCGGCAACGAACTCAGCCCTACTGAAGGGCGTAAGACGTATTGCTTCATGCAGCGCGGCGCCGTGGTCACGCATAACACGAAACACGTTGACTATCTCGCCATCCAGGTCGTTGTAGACCTCTGCATAGCTGCGCGGCTTCCTGAGTAATACCGAGCCACCACCGCCGAATGGTTCAACATAAACCCGGTGCGGCGGAAGGTTGGTGATTATCCACGGGGCCAACTTCCATTTCCCGCCGTGATAACGAACAATTGGTCTTGTGAGAGATTTCACCGTCCACCCCTCCGCTTGGCATCCATCTCGTTCGCATTCTTCAGCGCCCGGTCAATCCGAAACTGCATGCGCAGCCACGTCTGCACGACTTCGCGGCAATTGCCGGTTGTGCAATCGGAGTGTTCGCAGCGTTCCGGCAACGCCTTGGTCTGATCGGCCCATTGGCTTGCGGGCAGCTTGGAAATGCGCTGCGCCTCAGTGAGGCAATAGCTGGCAGTCATGCCGACAGCCTCATTTCGGGACGGCCCATGCGGCGCATGCGCACCGTGTGAAGCTCGCGCACTTCGCCACTGGCGCGCAGTTCGTCAGCGGCGTGACGGATACCGCTCACGCTGCATCCGAGAAAGCGGGATAGCTCAGGGATGGTCAATGGCGTGACGCGCAGGGCGAATAGAATCCGGTCGCGGATGTTCATGCCGCAGCCTCCGGGTCAGGCTCGCGCAAAATGTCGCGCACTCGGTCAAGGTGTTCTTTCACCACCTCGGGGCTGGCTGGCTTGATCGGCGTCACGGTCTTTTCGAGCAGCGCCACGGGTGCCACCGGAAGCTCGCCGCCGCCAATGACATATTCGACCGCAAGACCGTAGGCATCCTGCAACATCCGCTCAGCCTGCTTGCCCTGCGCGTTGCGGTAGGCGTAAACGTTCAAGTTCGACCAGACCAGGCGCGAGAATCGGCTTACCTCGATCCTTTCCTCGCCGCCAGCTAGCCACTTGCGCTGGGTAAGCAGCTTGAACACTTCCGAATTGACCTTTGCCGGCGTCGGGATTTCATGACACATGGCGCAGAAGCTGGTTGAACTCGGCGGCCAGTTGCTGCCGCGTAACGTGTCGGCACGGAATCCTGCGGCCAACTGTTCGGCGGTCAAACCCGACAACGTGCTACGCCATTCTGCGGCGGCAATGCCGGACGGGGAATCACTGTACTGACTCACCCAGGCGTTGCCGTATCGGCTCCCCATCCGCATCCATACCTGCTCGATCATCGGAGCCGATAGAGGCTTGCGCTGCTCGTTCGGCGCGGCCAGCGTGGATGTTTTGCTCGATCCGCTCGACGGCGGAGAGCTTGCGGCTTGGCTGAATGTTTGCATTTCGTGTCTCCGGCTTGATTTCAAAAAGGCCCGTCCACCCGCGCTCGATCGACTGCTCAATAACGGCGGTCGGGTCGTGGCCCTTGGTTCGCAGCTTGGTCAGTGTCGCCAGCGAGAGTTCGCGGGCTTTGTACGTCCAGCCTTTGCGCTGGTTGCGGAAGGTGTGCCAGTCAGCCCATGCGGATTCGGTCAACCAGTCGGGCAGCGTCAGCGCAGGTGGCTTGCCGCCCTTTTGTTTTTGATCTTGTTCTTTATGGTGTATGGGGTCTGGTGTATGGGGAGCTTTCGATCCGGTTACGTCTTGGGTTTCATTCCGCTTAACCGGATCAGAACCCAGTGGGTTTCCATCTGGTTTCTTTGGACGTCCACCTTTTCCCCCGTTTGACCGCGCCGACTCAATCCTGATGCGGGCTTTGGCGATATCCGACTCAGCGCGGTCGTTATGGCGAAGCCCGTCAACCTGAGAAACTGGGAAAAACATATCGGCCACAACAATCACGGCTGATTGCTCGTCAGGCGTCATCGCGCGGGCAATACGGAAAAGGGTTGGGTTATCGTTGGGTATCGGCTTTTCGGTGCTGTAATAGGTCATCAGTAGCAGCAAGAAAGCGCCATGCTGGGCGAGCGTCAGGGCCGCTGTGTCGCGTTGGTAATCGCCCGGATACAGTTCGAAATAGTTCATGCCGCGCTGACCAAAACAAGCCCCACCAGCCGCAACCACGCATGCATCGCGGCATCCATATCCCTTGCGTCTAGGGCGCGCACGTAGACGTTCCCAGCTACCCTCTTGGCGGCTTGGTGGAATAGGTTGGTCATGCCGCAGACCTCGCGACGTACTGGCACTGGCGGATGAAGTCGCGGTAGTCCATGTCGCCTTTCATGCGGTTGCAGGCGCGGCAGGCCGGAAGCATGTTGCTGATACCATGACCACCGCCCTTGGCTTGCGGGCGAATGTGGTCAAGCGTCATATCGGCGCGGGTAAGCCGGGCACCGCAGTAATGACACTCTACGAATGAACGCCCAGCAAGGATCAGCGTCCGGCGTACATGCTTCTGCTTGGAGTTCATACCGCCTCCCGCAAATGCTCAGGCACCCACAGGTCGCGCATGGATTCCCAGCTAACTAGGGTGTTGGAGTCGGTGAGGGGTTCGAGCTGGTCGGGAGACCAATTTCTCCAGCATTCACCGTCATGAGACTCTGGCGAAATATCCAAGCCGTAGCCGATGCAATTCAGGCCCGTATCCGCATTCACGCCTTCACGGACACTAATGATCACCCCGGCCTTGCCAACGTCTTTACGGCCGAGTTCGGAGTTCGCCCACTTAATCCGCACCCTCTGCCCAATGTAGAGGGTAGTCATGCCGCCCTCCGGAGCATCAGCGCGGCGTTTTCAGCCTCAAGAACGGCGATGCGTGTAAGTAGGGCCGGGATCGTCTCTTTAACTACCGGAATGCACTCATAGGCTTTCTTCGCCACTACGGCGTCATCAAGAGACGCATAAACCCCCAAGTAGACCCTCTTGCCATCACGCGCAGACGAATAGACGACAAACTTCCCGCTCCGCTTGTTGCGGGTGATGTTTTCCACACCTGTATTACTCCGGGGAGAGGTGTGCGTGTTTCTCGAATTCACCGAATACGTCACTGAGCGAAGATTGCAGCGACGGTTGTCCAGCGTGTTCCCGTTGATGTGGTCAACGACAAGCCCATGCTCACCACACAGGAGGCGATGCATCCAATTACGAGTGCCGTCGATTTGTCCGACCGCGTAGACGTAACCATTGCGGGTGGTATTCGCTAGCCAGCGAAACTGCGACAAATACTCGAAGTCCTCATCATCAACGAGGACTGAGAAACCCTTGTTCATTTGGATGGTTTTCATGCGACAGCCTGCAGCGCATTCGTGCGCTCAAGCCGCTGCATGGTCTGCAACAACTGTGCTTGTTGGGCGTGGATCGTCTTGAGTAGCTCAGCCTGCTCATCAGCGGGAGCCTTCGCTGCCGGACGGTGCAGGCTCAGTTCGTCGCAGGCGTGATAGATCGGATCGAGACTGCTGGTTTCCTTGCAGATCAGGATGACCTCAGCAAAGGACAGTTTTTCGTCCTTGGACTCGTTCAAGCAGTTCTTCAGGCGGGCGTAGGCGCTATCCATCTTCATGGCAGGCCACAGCGCGATGGCGACCTGTTTGAAGGTCTTGCCGCTGGACGTTATCGCGGCATTGATCGCCTCAGCGTCGGTGTCGTACCAGAGGGGGGATTGCTTGTTCACTAGCAGCTCCTAGAAATTAGGTGTGCGTAGGGGTGTGCTGTTGAGGCCAAATAAAAACCATGACCACGACGAATCGCAGACATGGCTTAGGCCACCTCACGCACGGATGGCGCATCCCACGGGAAACCGGGCAACGTCTCTCGGCGATTTACCTGCCCATCCGTGGCGTATTCGATGTTCGCCGCCAGCTCAGGACTGGCGCCCTTGTGCCCTGCCGCGATCATGTAGAGGTAGTACGGCGAGACGCCGCACACACCAGCCACACGGACAAGTTCGGCGCCCTCGCGGGTGAACCGGCCATCTTTGCTGAGGAAGTACGCCTTAATATTCACACCGCTAGATTACCCCTACGGTATATCTATTGCAAGCGGCAATTTACCTGTGCGGACATTTACCCGATTGGTAGCGCTCACTCACCATGAACGTCATGCTGACCATCGACGAAATCAGGTATCGGAATGCGCGCCTGCTGGTGCGCGGGATCGAGGAATCCACAGGGAAGTCCGGCGACCGCTCGGGCGCGATGACGGCGTTCGCCGCCAAGATGGGAAAGTCGCCAGCCCAAGCCAGTCACTTTGCCGGAGAGAAACCATCCAAGGCCATTGGCGATCAGATCGCCCGAGAGATTGAGGTGGCCTTCAACAAGGAACGCGGCTGGATGGACTGGCCGCAGTGGGAGATGGCTGCAGCGGAATCTTGCAAGATGAGACCGGATGCGTCCAAGCTGCAGGAAGCTCACAATGTGCTGCGTCGCCTGTTTTTAGGGAATGGTGGCGAGTATGAGTACATGCGAGATTCTGACCTGCTGGCCGAAGCGTATGACCTTGACGCAGTGGACCCAGTGGGCCGAACCATCGCCCTGATGGCAAGGGTGGCTCAACGCGTCAAGATCCAGGAGAAAGCGCATGGCGGAAAAGATCAAGCTAGTAAGCGTGGGAGGTAGGCTCCTGCCAGCCGACAAAGAGGCGTGCAACAAATGCAGCGTGGTTCACTTGCACAAAGCATCTGCCGCCACAATTCCTAACCAAGCGCCACTGACTGATCTGGAAATCCTTCGACTGCGCACCATTTTCAGCGTTTGCCCCATTGCCCGAAGTACCGGCTGACCAGTCATACAGACACGCCGGATAGCCTAACTAGCCCGCACCACGCGGGCTTTTTCATGCCACGACGATTTATTTTACCTTTGGGGTATTGACACAGATATACCTGCGGAGTAACGTTCACTCCATCGCCACCCAAACGGGTCGGCATGGAGGAACTCATGAGCGCAGCAGTCAAGAAGGTCGCGAAACCGAAGGCAGCGAAGGCAGCGAAGGTCGTTGAGGCCCCCGTCCTCATCACGTACAAGGGTTTCGACAAAGACCTGAAATGCCGTGGCTTCCAGTACGCCGTGGGCGAGACGTACACGCATGACGGCAAGGTCGAGGCTTGCAACTCGGGCTTCCACGCTTGCGAATATCCGCTGCACGTATTGCGTTACTACAAGCCCGGAACGTCCCGCTTCGCCATCGTGGAGCAGAGCGGAGATATTTCACGTCACGGTGACAATACGAAGGTTGCCAGCTCAAAGATCAAAGTTAGTGCTGAAATCAATCTTGCTGGGCTGATCAAGGCGACGATTGAGTACACGACAAGTCGCGCCAAGCCGGTCAAAGGCTCGACCACCACAGCTAAGAATTCAGCAGCCACCGCATCGGGCGACTCCGGCGCAGCCACCGCATCGGGCGACTCCGGCGCAGCCACCGCATCGGGCCACTCCGGCGCAGCCACCGCATCGGGCGACTCCGGCGCAGCCACCGCATCGGGCGACTACGGCGCAGCCACCGCATCGGGCCACTACGGCGCAGCCACCGCATCGGGCCACTCCGGCGCAGCCACCGCATCGGGCCACTACGGCGCAGCCACCGCATCGGGCTACTACGGCGCAGCCACCGCATCGGGCCACTACGGCGCAGCCACCGCATCGGGCGACTCCGGCGCAGCCACCGCATCGGGCCACTCCGGCGCAGCCACCGCATCGGGCGACTCCGGCGCAGCCACCGCATCGGGCGACTCCGGCGCAGCCACCGCATCGGGCCACTCCGGCGCAGCCACCGCATCGGGCCACTACGGCAGGGTGCGCGGCATAAACGGCTGCGCCCTGTTCCTGGTCGAGCGTGATCAAAATCGAAAGATCATCGCCGTATGGGCAGGCATCGCTGGCCGTGACGGCATCAAAGCCGACACTTGGTATTCGCTCAAAGGCGGCAAGCCGGCGGTGGTCGCATGAACCCCCTGCGCAACCCCGAATTCCACACCCTCTCAGATCGCCAGCTTCAGGCCCGTCTTGAGCGGGACCTTGCAGCACGCAAGGTGGCTCGTGACGCGATTGACCAACGCATCGCCACGAAACGCAGTCAGTTCCGCGCTGATTCTCGCCTGCCGTTCCGGCCAGTGACAGTGATTGACGCGCCAGTTGTGCCGAAGCCCGTTCCTGCACTGATCCGCTGGCCCGTCATCGTTGTGTTCGCGCTGACCATGACGTTTGCCGTGTGGAAGTTTGCAGCGTGGGTTCTGCCGGTGGCCTGGGGGGGTGTATGAACCTCGCCCAAGCCCAATCACGCTACGACGCCATGCTTCCGCCCGAGCAGGACGACAGCGCATTCCAGCGGCGGATCGCGCAGATTGATGGCGACCCGGATCGCACCTTTGTCGGTGAGCTGCTGTTCGACGATCTGCCTTACGTGCCATCTGCTGCTCACGCTGACGATGACGCGATCGAACAACGCGATGCGGCGGTTAAGTCGGCCATGGCCGTCACAGCTTACGCCATCGACGCGTTTCCGATCATCGAGCGGCTGACTGCTGGGCTTCCACTGACGCCGTACCAGTCCGCATTGATCCCGCGATTCTTCCGCGCACTGAAGCCGTGGATCGAAAAGGAACCCATCGTGATTCGGCAGGCTGCGGAGGATGGATTGTGAGCGAGTAGATCAAAGATGGTGGTCCGGCGTTTTCTTGCGGGACTGACGAAAGGGCTTTGCTCATTGCAAAGCAAGAAGGGCGCGTTCTGGCCGGCAACTCTCCCGCCGCATTGCATAGCCGTGGCATGACCCTTCGCGATTATTTCGCGGCGAAGGCGATGCAGGGGTTTTCTGCCAGTCCAAACGAATTGTTCACTGACGCAACATTCAGCAGGATTGCCGAGTACGCATACAGTCAGGCCGACGCCATGCTTGCTGCCCGCGAGGCCAAGTTATGACCACGCCCGAATCATCCCCATCGTCGCCGGATTGCCGGCGAATGATCCTGATTTTCTTCCTCCTGCTTTGGAGTAGATCGCATGAAATTTGAAATTCGTAACCGCTGGACTGGTGCCGTTCAATACAGCTGCGAACTTTCCGCAGAAATGGCCGGCAAATCGTATGGCCTACAGCTTGGGTTTGTCGTGAAAAGTGCCATTGCGAGCGGCAGCAACCTGCGCGGCAGCAACCTGCGCGGCAGCTACCTGCGCGACAGCAACCTGCTCGGCAGCGACCTGAGCGGCAGCGACCTGCGCGACAGCAACCTGAGCGGCAGCGACCTGCGCGGCAGCGACCTGCGCGGCAGCAACCTGCGCGGCAGCTACCTGCGCGACAGCAACCTGCGCGGCAGCGACCTGCGCGGCAGCGACCTGCGCGGCAGCGACCTGCGCGGCAGCAACCTGCGCGGCAGCGACCTGCGCGGCAGCGACCTGCGCGGCAGCAACCTGAGCGGCAGCTACCTGCTCGGCAGCAACCTGAGCGGCAGCAACCTGAGCGGCAGCAACCTGCGATCCATCCGAGCCGACTTCTACGATGTGCTGTCTTGGGCGCCCGCAGAGGTTCCGGCGCTGATTGATGCACTCAGGTCAGGCAGCGTTGATGGTTCGACATACACTGGCACTTGTGCCTGTCTCGTTGGCACGCTGGCGAATGCACGCGGCATCGAATATCAGTCGCTTGAACATGACTCAGGCCGACCCATCGAAGTGTTTTTCGCCGCCATTCGTACCGGCGATACACCAGAAACGAATCAGGTATCAGCTATCGCGCTTGGCTGGGCCGAATCGTGGCTGGCGAACATGCGTGAAGCGTTCGTGCCGAAAGCGGCATAACCCAACAACCGCGAACTGCGCGCACCTCCTGGGGAGTTCCGGCCCCTAACGCAGTACCGGAGCAGCGGCACTCTCTGCGGCATGGATGCCAAGAGTGCACACCAAAGCAGCTAGTCGGCGGGCAGGCCGATCCGTAGAGACGAAAAGCTGGCTGCTTTTGTGTTCGTTTTCACCGGGGAAGTTATCGGAGTGCATGGGTGATCAGCGCCACTGCATTCGCCAGCTGAGGCCGTTACATAGTCTGGACGCGATAACGCCCCACCCCATTCCAACACCGTGCCGGGCGGAATCCCGGTAGAGGATTTGATATGAACGATGAGACGAAAACTCATTACCGCAAGGCGTTCGATAGCCCGTATCTGAGCAGCGCCGATCTGGTCGAGCCGACACCGCTCACGGTCGCGTATGTCCGTCTTGAGCCGGACCACACCAAGAAAACGAAAGACCTGTTCAACACGGCGCATTTCGTCGAGAAGGAATTGCGGCCCGGTGAAAAGTTGAAGCCGATGATTCTCAATGCGACGAACAGCAAACAGATGAAGAACCTGACCGGCACGCCGTTCATCGAGGAATGGGTCAACGTGCGCGTCACGGTCTACGTCGATCCGAACGTGAAGTTCGGCAAGGAGTCGGTCGAGGGTTTGCGGATCAGTAGCAAGGCGCCGGCACCGCCCGTTGACGTGAACGCGTGGATCGGCAAGGTCAATGCCTGCGACACATCCGATGGCCTGCAGGATACGTGGAAACTCGGCGGCAATGCGTTGCGTGAATCAGGCAACCGCGATGGTTACGCGAGGCTCAAAGATGCCGTCACGGCTAGGCTTGAATCGATCAAAGCCAAGGCTGCCGAGGTCGCTGTGGAATCTGAAGCATGAAGATCATCCATTGCGATCAGGGCAGTGATGAATGGATTGCGGCGCGGTCCGGCTGCATCACGGCAAGCATGTTTGGCGTAGCGCGTAGCCGCGTCGGCTGCCTGACCGATCAGCAGCAGGCTTTTGTTTACGCCGTACGTGGTGGCGTGCCGGAAAAGGAAGCCGCGAAGATTGCCGGGTACAAGACAACGCCGCGCGCCACCGGCATCACGCGCGCACTGTCTGGACTGCCCGTAGGCGAATGGTCCGACGCATCCAAGGACTACGCGTTCCGTCTCGCCATTGAGCGGATCAGCGGAGAGCCGCTGGACGAAGGTTTCCAGACATGGGCTATGGCTCGCGGCCATGAGCTTGAGCCGGAAGCGCGCATGGAACACGAAATGCAGACCGGCTTAATCGTTCAGGAGGCGGGGTTCATCACAACTGATGATGACCTGTTCGGCGCGAGTGCTGACGGCCTGATTGGCGAGGACGGCGGTGCGGAATACAAGTGTTTCCTCAACCCGTCCAAGCTGCGCCAATTCCATATCGACGGTGATGCCAGCGACATATTCGACCAGGCGCAAGGCTGCATGTGGATCACTGGCCGCAAGTGGTGGCACATCGGACTGTACTGCCCCGCGTTGGCGCCAGTCGGAAAACAGTTGTGGTGGAAAGAGTTTGCGCGCGACGACAACTACATCAACGCGATGGAACAAGACCTGTGGGAGTTCGCGCAGCTTGTGGCGTCGTATGAATCGACACTCAAACAGAAGGCGGCATGACATGGCAGAGGCACAGTTCATCAATGGTTTGACGTTCAAGGCTCCGAACGAACGAGCGCCGGAATACGTGAAGGCGAAAGGCTCGATCAAGCGCGCGGATTTGATTGCGACGCTGCAAGGCATGGGCGGCGACTGGATCAACTTCGACGTAAAGGTGTCGCAGAACGGCAAGTGGTACGCCGCTGTCGATCCGTGGAAGCCGAATAGCGAGAAGTCGGAGCGTGCGGCACGGGGCCAGGAGCGTTCCTCGCCGAGTCGGCAGGATCACAACGATTACATCGCGAACGGAACTGGCGATAAGCACGGCGATGCGAGCAATGGGTTTGCAGATGACTCAGACATACCCTTTGCGCCGATCCCGCTGCGGCAGCTCTGGTAAGCAGCCTAACCACCACGAAGAGGATTGAGGGATGAACTGGGACGATTTCCGACAGGCGTTCAGCACCGCTCGCCATACGATGAATCAAGCCGATAACGTCGCCAACGACATGGCGGACATGCTTGATGGGCGGCTGCGCAAGGTAAGTGGTTTCCGGCTGGCTAAGCTCAAGCGTCAGCTGCGCGACTTCAACATTCACACTGGCGAATGGAAGGAACCATCATGACCGCCCTGCGCGAACTTGCCAAGTCCTTGGCCGAGAAAGAGAAGGACTACGCGACCCATGAGCGTAGATTCTCGGAAGAACTCATCGCCATCCTCGACGCCGATGATGATGTTCGGCGTGAAGTTGAATGTCGCCTGTGGGATACGCAGTGGTTAAACATCGTCAACCACGAAAATTGTTACAGGGACTTCGACAAAGAAACCGCTATTGCCGATGCGGTTCGCCGTACCGAGGATGCGATGGCAAGAAATTTCCGTGATGACAGATGGCCGCCACGCAAAGACGCCATCCAAGGAGAAACCTATGGACGCTAAGTACACGGTTGAGGAAATGCGGGAGATGGCGAATAAGCAGCGGGAAACAATGCCAATGACCGCCGCCATGCTAACCGCCTACGCCAACCTCCTCGCCGAGATCGAGCGGGCGAAGGCGGGGGTGACGGACGAGGCTTATATGAAGGCTAGCGAAGCTATCGCGGCGCGTTTTTCCAGTGACTTTTTCGACGAACGTATGGTTCTAGAGTGTGGAAGAGCCGCCCTAGAATCCGTCGCCCACCTGTTGCCGAGGGGTGAGGTTGGGGTGGATGAGAGTGCGGTGCCGGTGGCTTGGATGCGTCGAACGATTCGCCACAAGCGCATAGGCGGCAGGGAAGATGGTGAGCGAGTGATGAGCGCGTCTAAGGTCTATCCAGATGACGAACCGCTATTCACCCACCCGCCAGCACAGGCGGCGCAGGTGGATGCTGATCTTTACAAGTCAGCGTGCGACAGCGTCGAAGAATGGAAGGCTCGTGCGCTCAAGGCTGAGGAAGTTTCTGACCGGCTGATGGCTGAAATTAACCAGATGACCGGACCGACCTTCATGGGTGAGCCGGTATTGTCGAAAGCGCCAACGCAGGTAACTCGCGCCGAGGTTGAGGCGTTTCTTGTCGCCTACCACGCCGAAGTATGGGCAGCTGGCGAAGGTAACGGCACCGCTTACGACCAAGCGGGCGAAAAGCTCGCAAAGGCGTTCCTCGCAAGGTTCAACACTACCGAGCCAGTGGCGCACGAGAAGGATAAGCCGTGAAAACGTGCAGCATTGACGACCTCAAAGCGAATTTCCGCTTCGATGCTGAGACGGGGATTATCACCCGTATGCTCACAGAAAAATCGTTCAAGGCAGGGGATAGGTCCGGCTCTAGGACGAGTCACGGCTATCTAATGCTCAAGTTTCACGAAGTCCGATGCCTCGCACATAGAGCAGCGTTCGCCATGTATTACGGGTGCTGGCCCATCGGTCAGATAGACCACATCAACGGCGATCGTACTGACAACCGAATCTCTAATTTGCGCGAAGTATCGAATTCGCAGAACCAGATGAATGCCGGACTGAATTCGCGCAATACCAGTGGCTGCAAAGGCATCTGGTGGTCAAAGGATGAAAGCCGCTGGCGTGCCCACATCATCGTGGACAAGAAGAAACTCTATCTTGGCTCTTACAAGACGCCTGACGAAGCCGCGCACGCCTACAACAAAGCCGCGATCCGATTGCACGGTGAATTCGCACGGCTAAACCCGATAGGTACCGCCGCACCCACCCCGGAGACGAAGGGATGAGCGCCGAACTGTGCAGGGCGGAGTTTGAGAAGTGGGTACAAACCACGAGCGCATGGCGCGCTTGCAAGCAGCGAAACAAACCCATGTACTTACGCCAGAGCATGGACGGCAGCTACAACGATTTCCGGGTGAATGATCGTTGGTTCGCTTATAAGGCCGCGTGGAACACCCGCGCCAACGACGTGGACATCGAAAGCCTACGCCAACTAGTGATTAAGTGGGAATCTCGAGCAGCAGAGGAAAGACGATATAGCGGCGAATATTACTCGGGCCGATCTCAAGCGTATGACGCGTGTAGTGAAGAGCTCGCCGACAAGCTCACCGCCGCGCTACCGGAGTCCAAGCCATGACGCTGTCACGGGAAGTTCAGGATGCGCTAAAAGAATTGAATACGCGCATCGACGCACAAAATGAAAGGGTGCGCACCAAGGACGCAGAGATAGCGAGCCTTATCGACCAGCGCGACATGCTGTTACGTCAGTACAACGAAGCCGAATCCCGCCTCGCTGCGGCGAATGCGCTGCTTCGAAACGTAATGAACGAAGGATGTTCCATGCGTTCAACCCACGATGCCATCCAAACCCACCTGCAAGGAGCTGGCGATGAATGAGTGGATGCCAATTGAGACGGCGCCGATTGGGGTAGTCGTGGACACGATCATCCGTGATGCGGATGGAGATCGAAATCATCAGACGCTGAAAGCAAGCCAGCGCGACCCGAATTGCCGCGTTATGTGGTGGCTCCCTGATGGCTCGATGTACGTCTACTTCACGCCAACACACTGGCGACCAGTGCCGTCAACAGCCCGATGCACACCGGAGCAGCCATAGTGAGCCAGAATCCGGCAAGCGACCAACCATGGCTAACCGTCCCCGAAGCGGCCAAGTATTGCCGCTGTTCCGTCCGCGCGTTCCTCAACATGCGCTTGCCCGCCAATGACGCGGGAGGCCGCAAGGTCTACCATCGGCAGTCACTTGATGCAGCGATCACGGCCCGGACATGGCGAAACTCTACAAGCGCGGCCCCTGCTACTACCTTGACTGGTCAGACGGCGGCGAACGATTCCGGCGCAGTCTCGGGAAGATTGACAAGCAGGCGGCTCAGGCCATTCAAGCCGAGAAAGAAGCAGAGCTGCGCGGGCTGATAACGCCGACGCGCGGCGCGATAGTCGCACAGATCATCGCCGACTATATGGCGTGGTATGAACATGCCAGACCGACCACGTTCAAGCGCGCCGGGTACACGTTCAAGCCGTTCCTGTTGAAATTCGGCAACCATGCCGCCGAGGGGCTAGACCCCGGACAGGTCGAAACGTGGGAGCTTGGCCGCGAGGCGCGAGGCAGCGCCAACAAGGCGGTCAGGCTGGCAAAAGCGGCATTCAACCGTGCCGTCCGCCTAGGTGCGATCCGCATCAATCCGATGGCCCGCGTGAAGTCCACAACACCACCCATCAGCCGCGCACCGGACTACTACCGGCAAGCCCAGCTTAAAGCCCTCTACGGCTGCGAACGCGGCCCGCTGTGGCGATTCATGGTCAACACCGGACTGCGACGCGCCGAGATGGCGAAAGCGTGCAGAACTGACATACGCGACGGCCAGATCATTGTGGAGAGTACGGCCAAGGGGCGCACAAAGTCGGGGAAGTGGCGAGCCGTGCCGCTGAATAGCGAGGCGCTGATGGCGCTGAAGAGGCTTGGGGATGATCGTCTGGCGCTGTGCCATCCCGACACACTGGGGGATTGGTTCGCGCGGGATCGTGACGCACTGGGCTTGCCCGGCTCACTTCACTGGACGCGGCACACGTTCTGCACTGGCCTCGTGCAGCAGGGTGTGAGCTTGTACGATGTGCAACGCCTTGCGGGACACAGCTCGATCAAGGTGACGGAGCAGTATGCGCGACACGCGCCTGGTCACGGTGTAGAAGCGGTCGGAAAACTTGCGCGTTGGCACACTTCACGGCACAGTAAAAATAAAACTTCAATAAAATCAAAGCGCCCTCGTAGCTCAGTTGGATAGAGCGGCCCCCTCCTAAGGGGCAGGTCGGACGTTCGAATCGTCTCGAGGGCACCATTTGCGACATCCAAAGGCCGGTGATGCCGGCCTTTGCGCTATCTGGCTCA